>Ga0209925_1000207_pt1 | contig 31368 bp, 22 predicted proteins | sample SalPonR2_A_D1_MG_FD_185702 | JGI IMG/M metagenome (GOLD analysis project Ga0209925, IMG submission 185702) | Salt pond soil microbial communities from South San Francisco under conditions of wetland restoration - Salt Pond MetaG R2_A_D1_MG... ... | reverse complement strand
TACGTCCCTCCAGCCGAGAAAGATACCTCCCTCTTCGCTTGTTGCTTCTTCTACTAGTGAAATGCTCTTTTTAAGCAGCTTTTTTTCAGGGGGAAGAAAAAACATCCCCGCCCCATAAGTGCCCGCCGTGGGAAGGGTAAAGTCTACCGTTGCTCTAAAGAACTCATCGGGTATCTGCAATAGAATACCGGCACCATCACCTGTTTTCATATCCCCGCCGACTGCCCCCCGGTGCTCAAGGTTGATCAGGGCGCTTATGCTGTTTTCAATGATTGAGTGTGTTTTTTCTCCATTCACATTGGCAATGAAACCCACTCCGCATGCATCGTGTTCAAAGGACGGATCGTATAGTCCGGTATGTATGTTCATCTCTACCTCCTCATGGGATTATTGAATAGTAAAAATGTTATGAGTACTTTATTCAAGTATTATAACGGGCATTTTTGCATATTTATTCAATAAAATTGTAAATTGTTAAATATTTATTCGATTTAAGAGGGAGTTTACAAAGTGAATTTTCGAAGGTACAATATCTGACCATCACAACAAGGACTTCTCTGTAATTTGATGAATTTGACTCAGCTCAAGCCGCTCATGAGGATTGCCCTTCCATTAATGGCGGGAAACCTTGTGCAAACTCTGTATAACCTTACCGATGCCTTCTTTCTCGGTAAGCTTGGTAAGGCGGAGCTATCGGCTCCGACTATCGCCTTTCCAATTATCTTCTTTCTGATTTTATTTGGAATTGGTTTATCAATGGCGGGAACCACCCTCATAGCCCAATCCCACGGAAAGGGAAGCCGGGAAAGGGTCGATTTCTACCTGGGCCAATCTACGACTATTCTTTTGGTAACAGCGGTTTTGATCGCCCTTGTGGGCATATTTCTTTCAGGTCCCCTCCTTATGCTGCTCCAAACCCCCGCTAATGTATTCGACTTTACCCGTGATTATATGTTGATCGTATTTGCCGGTCTGCCCTTTATGTTTGGATTTATTGTAATGCAAAGTGCAATGCAGGGTATCGGCCGTACGGTTGTTCCCCTTGTTATTCAGGTAATAACCGTCGCCCTTAATATTGGCCTGGATCCACTGTTTATCTATGGAATAGGAATTTTTCCCTCCTGGGGAGTCCAGGGGGCTGCAACCGCCACCGTAATTGCCCGGGCCATCGGCTCTTTCCTTGCGTTCTACATCCTCCTTCAAGGTAGATACGGGATGCAGTTAAAGCTTCAGAACATGCGGCCAAAGCTTCAATCGGTTCGTCTGTTTTTAAAGATCGGCTTACCCTCTTCTTTTGGACAGGCGGTTTCCGCCTTGGGTTTTACCGTGCTGCAGGGTTTGGTCAACTCCTTTGGAACTGCCGTGATTGCGGCCTTTGGGGTGGGAAACCGTCTTATCGGTATGTTCAATATGCCGGCCATGGGAATTTCCAGGGCTACCACCTCTCTGGTAGGGCAGCGTCTCGGAGCAAAAGACCCGGAGGGGGCCCGTCAGGTAGTTATAATCAGTATCTGTGTTATTCAGGCTTTTCTGCTTCCGGCAATGACGCTTACCTTTTTTTTCGGCAGCTCTTTCATCCGCTTTTTTGTAGATGATCCTCAGACTATGCACTATGGGGCTCAGCTTTTTCGGGTTGTAGCTCCGTCGGTCGTATTGTTCGGCTTTTTTCATGCTACTGTCGGGGCCTTTCAAGGTGCCGGGGATACAAAGCCGGTAATGTACCTCAATATTGCCAGATTGTGGGCTTTGCGTTTGCCCGTAGCCTACGGCCTTGCATACGTGGTGGGGATTGGTCCGGGGAGCATTTGGTGGGCGATGTTTGTAAGCAATATGGTTACTGCGGTAATTGGGCTATACTACTTTCATACTGACCGCTGGCTGAACGCGCTTGACCCTGATGATGTGTAGTTCTTGCCTGAGGAGCTGTACTTACTATCAACCCCTCATAGGGGTGGAGCACTAGAGGCCCCTCAAAGAGGTTCTCGGAGGTACGATCGTCATCGGTTGAGAAGAGTAAGTGCTGTGTTCCCCCGGGGGGGAGAAAGCCGGAGAGGCTGCGGCCAAGGGGGCGTTTCCTGGATGAGAAATTGAGCAGAACCAGTACGTTCTCGCCCTCTGAGGTAGAGCGGATATAGCCAAGCAGCTCTTTTTTTAGTTCTTTCTCAGGCAGCAGCTCTAGTGTGCCCCTGCGGAGAGCGACATAGTCTGCCCGGATCTTCAGCAGTTCCTTATAACAGGAGTAAAGGGAATCGCCGCGATCCCTCTGTTCAGCCGCGTTTACCCATACCGAGTTGTCATTGATCGGCATCCAGGCTTCTTCTGCGGGGACAGTAAAACCTGCATTGGCCGAGGCGTCCCACTGCATAGGGGTACGGCATCCGTCCCGCTGTACCGCCCCGTTGTTGAGACGGTTAATGAGCCTAATTTTTACCGGGGGAACAGTACCAATGTAACGGGCGACGGCGTCTCTGGTATCCTTAGGGGGGATGCGCCCCTGTCGCATACCGATTTCTTCCCCGTAATAGATAAACGGGACCCCCCGAAGGGTTAGTTGAAGTACAGTGTTTAACTTTGCCTTACGGATATCTTCACCCAACACGGAAAACCGACGAAACCGGTCGTGGTTGGAAAAAACGTAGGTAGGAATAAAGGGTTCGTGAAAAGTAGTTTCAAACTCTTCAATAAGCTTTCTGAAGGGGCCCGCCTTAAAGGGTATTGCCATACTCTTAAAGAGAAACACAAGATGAAGCCCGTCGGGTTTATTCCGGCCGCAATATGAGCGGAGTACATCGGGAGGGCCAAAGGTTTCCCCTATCAGCAGCCTCTCAGGGGATGAATATTCATCAACTAGGCTGCGCAGTTCCCGGGCGAAGGAAAAGTTGTCCGGATGATTCTGTGTTCTTTTATGGGAACGAAATAGAAAGCCTGAATTATTTTCATCGGGCAGCAGTTTCCAGGTAAAGGGGTTGTCCCGGAACAGCGGGTCTTCATATACCGATCCAATAATATCCAGGCGAAACCCGTCTATACCCCGATCGAGCCAGAAGCGCAAGACCTTGAACATTTCCTGCTTTACCTCCGGGTTTCGGTAGTTTAGGTCCGGTTGAAAGGGAAGAAAAGAAGCCCAATACCATTGACCGGTGTGCCGGTGATAATGCCATCCGGAGCCTCCGATCATACTACGCCAATTATTGGGGGGAGCTTTACCCTCAGGTTTCTTGCCGTCTTTCCACACATACCAATCACGCTTTGGACTGGTGCGGCTGGACTCCGATTCCAGAAACCACGGATGATGATTACTGGTATGATTCAACACCATATCAAGTACCAGCTTCATCCCCCGTTCATGCACCCCCTTTAGCAGCCGGTCGAATATTTCAAGGGAGCCGTACTCGGAGGACACATTGCAGTAATCTGAAATGTCGTAGCCTAGGTCTTGCTGAGGACTTGGATAAAAAGGGGAGATCCATAATGTTTCGATTCCAAGCTCCTGGAGATAATCGAGCCTGGAGATTATTCCCGTAAGGTCACCGACTCCATTGCCGGTTGTATCCTGAAATGAACGAGGATACACCTGATATACTGTTGTTTCTTTCCACCATGCGTTTCCCATAATCCCAGTATAAAGGGAAGAGGAAGGAGGTGAAAGCTTTCTCACTTTGAAAAATTTCAGAAATTTTCAAAAGCGAGAATTTTTGTGAAAGATCCTTTTCGAATTGCACGCAGGGGGACTTCTCTGTACAATTACCGGATGAACCGCAGGGCAAAAATACATCGGCTCAAGGCCTTGGCAGATACTGAAGAAGATGTACTGCTGATAGAACAGATTGAAGCGCAACGAAAAAGAATCCTCAAGGGAGAGCAGAAACTGCCCGCCGATCGGAAGACCGATAATACGGGGAATAAAAAGGGGGAGGAAGTGCGCTATTTACACATGAGCGGCCTTACCTTTCAAATGAAAATGTCCTCCGCCCCCGCCTCCCTTGATACGATAATTGATGTGTGGATAGATAATGCCCATATGGGTCTTTTTAATTTTACTGCTGCGCAAAATCGTACTATTCTGGACATAGGGGCCAATGAGGGGTTTTATACCCTGCGAATGAAACAGCAGAATCCAGCCGCACGGGTCCTCGCGGTTGAACCTGTGGGTGCCACCTATCAGCAGCTTACTGCTAATCTTTCTTTGAATAGCTGTGAACATGTGTATCCGGTTCACGGGGCGGCTTATTCAGACCACCGTCATATACAACTGCACACATACCCCCCGGTTTCTACGGTGGCCTCCGAAGATATTGAAGCCCTGGACCAGGGATGGATTGATTCTCATCAACTGCAAAAAGAGGTGGTAGAGGCCTTTAGGGTAGATGAATTGTGCCGCCGCTATGCCGAGGATGGCTTTACTGAGGTGGATCTATTAAAAATTGATGTCGAGGGGGCTGAGCTCGAGGTAGTAAAGGGAGCTCAGGAGCTCCTGAAAAGAACAGCCCGTATAGTGATAGAATGGCATTCGGATACACAGAGGGCCGCTGTGACAGAGTATTTGACCCGCCGGGGATATAGATTAACCTATGCTGAAGACCGGCGCTTTGGTGATCTGTATTTCGAGCTTCTATGAGCTTCTATAAAAATCTATGTTCAAATGCCGTATACGACAAGCCGTGTATATAGTATATTTAAAGTACCCGGCAAGGGTAAGGAGGTACCATGCCCCGTACAATTATTGATATTCCCTTTGAAACAGCTGAGCGATTTCCGGATAGAGTTTCCCATAAAACAAAATCTAAAGACAATGTTATTACCCATACCTATAGAGAGTTTGCAAAGGAGATACAGGAGTGTGCCGCCGGTGTAAGGGCATACGGCCTGAAATCCGGAGATAAGGTTGGTTTTTTTGTAAATAATCGCTATGAATGGTCGGTTATTGATTTTGCCTTGACCGCTGTCGGTGCAATAAGCGTTCCCCGCGGTTCGGATACCTCCCCAGAGGAAGTACAGTTTATTTTTCAGCATTCCGATTCTACCTTTTTGATTATCGAACAGATTTCTCAATTGAAAGAGCTGCTGAACCTCTTTACTGAAGAGAATTGGAAGGCCTGTGAACGGATTGTAGTAATCGATGAGGCCCCCCTCGATGATCTGCCGAGTAAAGTGAAGAAGAAAGTTGTCTATTACTCTCAGATTATTGAAAAAGGAAGGGAGGGTATCCAGTCGGAACCGGAATGGTTTAATACTCTTCGGGAAAAAATTGAGCTCGATGATGTAATGACGATAGTCTACACCTCCGGCACCACCGGTAATCCAAAGGGGGTAGTTTTAACTCACCATAATTTTATGCAGAATGTTACGGCAAATACTCCCCGCTTAGAAATTGACCCGAACAAGGGTGAGAAAACAGTAGTAATGCTGCCTTCCTGGCATGTGTATGAACGGGCTTTTGAATACTGCGGCCTTTCTTCGGGAGTTACCATTATCTATTCTTCGGCTAAACGCTTTGCCGCCGACCTTCAGGAGGAAAAGCCCGAGATCATTATCTCCGTTCCCAGGGTATGGGAGTCGATTTATCAAAAACTGATTAAAGCCCTGAGTACGATGCCCGCGGCAAAACGCTATCTGATTTTTACCTTTATTAAGATCAATCAAATTTTTCTCTCTGCTACTATTTATTTAAAGGGCGGCTACATTTCGCTTAAAAAGCGCAGTACCCTTTCTAGAACTGCGGCATGGCTGTATAATCTACTCCTGGCGGGTATTATGTATCCCGGGCACCTTTTGGCACATAAGCTTTTTACGCCTTTTCGAGAAAAAGTGGGCGGACATCTACGGGGGGCTACCTCCGGGGCAGGGGCGCTGCCGAAATATCTGGATGAACTGTTTAATTCGATCGGCATCAATATTGTGAATGCCTACGGTATGACCGAATGTGCTCCGGGAATTTTGTCCCGTACCTTCGGCTGTAATACCTTCGGTTCTACGGGACACCCCTTTATAAATACTGAGATTCAAATAAGAGGGGAAGATGGGTCTCTTGCCGAGATCGGCGAGAAAGGGGTCCTCTTTGTTCGCGGCCCCCAGGTAATGCAGGGCTATTATAAGAATCCGGAGGCTACTTCCAGAGTGCTGGACGATGAGGGCTGGTTAAACACCGGTGACTTGGCGATCCAATCGGAAAACGGCGAGGTCATTATCGCCGGCCGGGCGAAGGATACGATTGTGCTTATGGGCGGCGAAAACGTAGAACCCGAGCGAATTGAAGATAAAATCAAAGAAAGCACCTATATCGACCACGCCGTATTAATTGGGCAGGACAGAAAGCAGCTTACCGCTTTAGTCGCAGTGAATCCTGATGAACTTATGCGCCTGGCCGAAGAGCTGAAGGTGACCGAATATGAGGTCCCAGTAGAAGGCTCTTACTCAATTGAAAATGATAAAATTAACGCCATCCTCATGCGTGAGGTAAACAGCCTGATAAGTAAGGAACACGGCTTTAAACCTTTTGAGTTTGTTTCTAATATTCTGCCGGTCAAAAATAACTTTACTATCGGGAGTGAACTTACCCAGACCCTCAAGGTGAAGAGGCAGTACATTCAGGATAAATACAAAAACCTCATTTCGGGCTTGCATGGTGAGACCCGCACGCAGTCCAAACAGGCAAAGCAGTCGAAGAAGTCGAAGAAGAAATCGGATAAAGCCGCTGAACCAAAAGCCGCTGAGCCTACATCTTCTGAACCTAAAACCGAGGGGGAAAGTGGAGAGAAAGAAAAATAAAGAGAACAACGACTGATTCCTGTTGAGGATGTTTTTTTCTTTATTTATCTGAAGGTTGGGTATACAATACGGCCATGAACGACCTCAAGGCCTATGTATATGCACTTTCTATCCCATTCAAACTTGATTTTACCCATTCCCAAGCCAGACGGCGGGCATCCGATTCTCTTGTTGTTGAAATTTCAGATGGAAACATATCCGGTTTCGGAGAAGCGGTTGCCAGGGAGTACGTGACCGGCACCACCACCGGTGCATTGGAAGAAATTGCCGATACTCTCGGCGGAATTTTAAAAGAGCTTCCCCCGGCTGAAGGAGGGGATTCCGGCTTTTCTCACACCCCCTCTCCGTTAACTAAATTTATGCTCTCCTCCAAATGGCCCCGGTCTGAGCTCCCCCTGTTATGTGCGGTGGAAGGTGCTTTGCTTGATTTGATGTGTCGGTATAATAACGTAGACCTCTACACTCTCTTACAGAGAACTCCCCGGCGCGAAGAGATTCAGTATGGCGGTACCCTGCCGATCCTCCCCGAACCGGCCGCCGAGAAAATGCTGACGGCCTACAAACAGGCGGCTATCTCTAATTTGAGGGTAAAATTGGCCAATGAAACATACTACAATCGTCGGGTCCTGGAAAAAGCACGCCGGATACTAGGGGACGATTATGATCTGCGGGTTGATGCGAATGCAGCATGGAGTGTTGAAGAGACCCTCGACCAGCTGGAAATCCTCCGAGAGTATGGAGTTTATCTGGTAGAGGAGCCCCTGGGGCTTGATCGTGAGGAAATGCGCCGCTTATGTGCATTTCCGCAAAGTGCGGATTTTTGTTTTGTAGCTGATGAGTCGGCGGTAACTTTTCAAGATATTGAGCAAATACAAAGTGATAATACCTTCGGCATGATAAATATAAGGCTTTCTAAGCACGGTGGTTTACTTCGCGCCCTCAAGATAGCGGAGCTTGCCGATACATATGGGCTCAAGTATCAGCTTGGGTGTCATGTTGGTGAAACCGGAATCCTCTCCGGGCTGGGTCGGGCAGCCGCTTCACTAATGAGCGCACCGGTGTACGCGGACGGATCTTACGATCGTCATTTACTGGCGGAAAATATTATTACCGAGGATTACACCTTCGGCTTTGGAGGTACCGCTTCAATAAGGCGGCATCAGGGCGTAGGATATACTGTTGATACATCAAAACTGGAGAAAGTAACCATTGACTACTGCACATGTTCTTGAGAAATGGGAAACCCTAAATCGTGAGTATTTGGAACAACTAAAGGGAAAGCTGGTCGCGGTGACCTTTTCCGCCGGGAAGGATTCTTCCGCCGCCCTCTATTTATTGAATAGGGTAAAGGAAAAATACAACTTCGATATTCTTGCATTTTTATATGCCTTTCCTCGGCATCGGTATACCCCGGAGTTTGAACAGCAGTTAAAAACATTCTGGGATTCCCGGGGTGTCTCCCTTACCTATCGTATTCCCGATGTTGATGATTCGGTGCTGGAGAACAAAGAGAATCCCTGCCGCCCCTGTCAAAACCTGAGGAAGAAAGCCCTGCCGGAGTTGTTTACTCTGGTCCGCCGACCGGTGGAGGATGTTGTGTTGGTCTCCGGGCATAGCTTGTGGGACTTGGCGGGCTACGCCCTCAATCGACTGGTAGGCGACGGTTTAGCAGATTCAACTACACAGGCTGAAGTATACTCAAAGGAACGATTTTTAGAGATATCCCAGCGTTTTTACATTTTTCTTACTATGCCTGAGGGATATTCCGTATATCGGCCGATGCTGGTTCTCAATGCCGACGAAATTGATTTACTATGTTGGGAAAATTCTCTTCCTGTTTTAGACGTAACCTGCCGATACTCATTGATGAGACCAAAGAAGGTGCTCGGTGGGTATTTCGAAAAATTCGGTTATCGTTTTTCATATCGGCAGGTGTTTGAATTCGCTCGAACTTATTTGAAAATTGCCGAACTCGATACTATACAATCGATGTCCCAGGACGAGTACCTCACAAAGAGGTTTTAATACTCGGATGCCCTACAGAAAAAGCATAGAACGCCACAACGAAGTAAACTGCTTAAATATTAAGGTTGTCTATGACTACGTGCTTAAAGAGGCCCCCGAAAAAGTTTCGCTTCTTTTTAAAGAACTTCCGGCCCCCTATGCCACAGTTTCAAAACCGGAGGATGTACTGACGGATGAAAACAACTGGGTCACCAGCGAGCTTATAACTAAAATATTTGAGAATGCACGCATCATTTTTGATGATCCGGATATTGCCTATCGAATCGGAAGTGATTCTATAACAAATAGAGAGTTCGGATATATTCAAAAGTTCTTTCTTGCTACCTTTGGAGGACCCTCGGGTTTACTAAAACGTATCAATCATATCAATTCACAGTTTAACCATACCAAGATAATGGAAATTATTTATAGTTCCCCCTCAAGAGCGGTTGTTCGGCTTCATTGGAAGGAAAACAGGGTTTTATCAAAGGATATATGCAGTTTTAACAGAGGTATATATTCCGCCATTCCCACCATCTGGGGGCTGTCTCCCGCCGAAGTAGAGGAGCCGTACTGTTATTTTAATGGTGACCCCTACTGTCAGTTCAACATTCAATTTCACAATAAGAATTGGAGACCCTACCGCCTGTTTAGCTTGTTTCGCACCCGTAAAACCCAGCTCCTTTCGGCGCTTGAACAGATTGAGAGTGATAAACTCGCCCTAAAAAAGCAGTATGACGAGGTAAATCGACTGAACCATGAGCTCTATGATAAAGTGGAAAAATTGCGGGCCGTAAACCTGGCCTCGAATATGTTGGTATCCCAGGATAATTCGGAGGAAATTCTCAAGGCGACAATGAAATCAATGGTTGAGGTTTTGAATTTTGATCGTGCTATGATCATGCTGGTAGATGAAGGAAGGAACTATCTTGAGTTTAAATATGCTATCGGCGACAACCCCGAGGCGATTGACCGCTATTTGCATGGGTACCGAATTCCCATCAGTAAAAAAGAAAATATTATGGCCCGGGTTTTTCAAAAAGCAAAACCGGTATACGTGAAAGACCCCTCTTCAGCAGGCTTGCACCTGGGAAACCGTATTCTCAGTAATTTTAATGTATCCTCCTTCATTATAGCTCCCCTTCGTACCGGTGATAATGTAATCGGAATTGTCGGTGCGGACCGATTAAAGAGCACCGAAAATGTAACTCCCCGGGATTTAGATGAGCTTTCCATTTTTACAAACACAATAGCAGAAACACTTCATAAGGCACAGCTCAAAGAGGAAATCGAAAGTGGATATCTGAACACCGTGAGGGCATTGGTGCAGGCAATTGAAGAGAAGGATGCCTACACGCGCGGTCATTCGGAGCGGGTTGCAGAACTTTCTGTTCGGATTGGGCGGGTTCTGGGCTTAGATCCACACCGCTTAGAATACTTGCGGATTGGCTGTTTGCTCCATGATGTAGGAAAAATTGGAATTTCAGAGTCAATTGTTCGTAAACCGAAGACTTTAACCGAATCGGAATATAATATTATTAAGCAGCATCCCTTAAAAGGGGCGGAAATCGTAAAGCCGATTAGCTTTTTAAAAGATCATATTTATATAATACGAAACCACCATGAATGGTATGACGGTTCGGGGTATCCCGACGGATTAAAGGGCAGTGAGATTCCCCTGGAAGCCCAGATAGTCAGTGTCGCAGATGCCTATGATGCGATTACCTCCACCAGACCCTACCGTAAAGGGCTCTCGCCCCAGGAAGCCTTCCACCGTATTGATATTCTTACGGGCAGCCAGTTTTCTCCGGAAGTAGTAAAAGCCTTTAAATATGTGTTTTCCCACCTGATTCAGGAAGACAACAAAAATCATAAAAACCAAAAGTTGCACACCTCCTTAAAATCGGCGGAAGTAGACTAAAAGTGACCTAAAAGCAGCCTGACTGTAGCACACTTTTTTCCCGCACTCTCTGTGGGCGCATAATACGCACCTTATTCCTAATCCTCGGCAGTGTAAAGAAAAAGTGCTTGCCAGATGCACTGCAGCGGTACAGAATTGTTTCACGAAAGTCCTATTATATCAAAACTTACCTGCCAAGGAGGAGAGAGATGAAACTCAACTTGTCCAAATTTTTTCAGTTAAGATGGAATGTGTTTCTTTTCAGGTTGCTGCCGTATAGCGCTGGGTATGTGTACATGCAAATGATCGGAAAGCTCTACTACATGGTCCGCCGCAAGGAGAAGCGGCTTATTGAGCGCAATATTCGTGATATGATGCGGGGAAAGACGAAAAAAGAGCTTCAGCGGATTTACAGGAGGTCCTTTGAGGGCATATTTGCCCACTATTTTGAAAAAATGTATTCCGCCTTTAAGGATATCAAAGATATCCGGCGGCTCGTTGAAGGGCGTTTTACCATCCAGAACGGTCACATACTGGATGAGGCCCTGCAACGAAATAAGGGAGTTATCCTTGTGACTGCCCATTGGGGAGCGGTAGAGTTTATCCCTTGGGTCCTGGCCTTAAAAGGGTATCCGGTAAGTGTAATTCTTGAATGTCAGACTCCTCACCTTGCACGGTCATTAAAAAAACGGGCGGCTACACTGGGTACGGATTTGATAAGTTCCTCTGATGGCCAGTCGGTATACGGCCGAGCCCTCGATAGCCTTCAATCCAACCGCTTGTTGATGACCGAGTGTGATGAGGTTGATGCATGGCGAAAGAAAAAGGGACGAACCATCAGGCTCTTCGACAAAACCCTCTTTTTCGACAACACCCTCGACCTTATGGCACAACGTTCCGGGGCTCCGGTGGTCGGCGTATTTCTGAAGCGTGTTTCCGCAAGACGCTTTACCCTTATTTGCGAACCGATCAATAACGGTAGGGCGGCGAACCGTACAGCTACAAGAGCACTGCACCTCTGGCAGAAATATGTGACCCGTTTTCCCGAACAGTGGTATCAGTGGAAGAAATGGGCGGCAATGAAAGTAGCCTGACCCCTGATACTGGCGGTCCAGGGTGGTCAAAAAGGTCTTGTTGCCGTTTTGCTGCCGCAACCTCTTGTCCCTTTGCAGGTTTCATTACTACATTAGGGGTAGAGGAGAATCAGAATGGAACACCATGCACTGTCCAGCTTTGACAAGCGGTTAAAAGCGGTATTTGATGCGGCGGACGATTATCTTGAAGAAAAATACGGCGGTATGTATCCCCTGCATCCTGCCCGCGCCAAGCGGGGGGCCACTGCCAATAAAGAAACCGACGGTTTGTTCAATGTGGGGGCATCCTTTTCCGCAGGTTATGGAAGCGAGCATGGGCGTGGGTATGTAATAGATGTTGATATGGTAACTTTGTCGAACGTCTCCGATGAAAAAGAAGAGGAAATCGAGGAAGATGCGGTACGGTTTATACGAAAGAAGCTTCCCGAATATTTTCCGGAGAGAAATCTCCAGGTGCATCGGGACGGACATGTGTTTAAGATATCCGGCGATCTAAGCCTTGGTGAGCTGTAGTAACTGTGACTGCTGCGGATGGCCACTTGAGGGCTGCTATACGAAAGCTCGACGGCCAACCAAAGGCTCCCCACTGGCCGCTCGACGGGAGCTCGACGGTTGCTATACAGGTGGAGCCTTTTACATGTGTTTTTCTACATATGCTTCCAAAAGCGATAATTGTTTCGCTCGATTTCCTCAAGGCTCGGCATGTAAAAGCATTTTGTTTGTTTCTGCGAGGCGAAGGTAAAGCCCTCTCGGATGTATTTAAAAGAACTTTGGTCGATCGAGCTATCGAGGCAGAGCCCCTTCGTGTGCTTTGAAGGGGTATTCTTTAACTCAAAATATGAATCCCTGAGCCGGGAAGGATGAATACTTTTAATCGGAGCCTCTTTGAAGGGGTGTTCCTCAAACTCTTTAATAAATACTTCAATTTCAAGGTCTATTTGAGTAAAGAAAATGGAAGGGGCCCCCTTCGGATTATCCGGGGAGGTAATGTAGTTTCCAAACTCCCGTACATTATAATCACTTAACACAAGCATACGGAGCGGCGCCATCTCGGCAAAAATTCTGATATCGTTACTAGTGTCACCGGAGCATCGGGAGGGTTCCGGGTCGAGGGATAAAATATCTCCTTCCGGGTTTACCAGATGGAGGGTTTGGATGGCGTCAAAATCCATATGTTCGAGGACCCGGTGGCTGGAGATAAACTTTGTAGCCTTAGGGCGACCGTTTTCGTGGGGTACAAGTTCATTCAGCATCTCTTCTATCTGGAAGTAGGGATGCCGAAAATCGACATCAATTTCGGCAAATATTACTTTTCCGCTGTAGTAGCGGGAAGATCCGGAGGTGTAGTGGTCGGCAAATTGTTCCGGGTTGAGCTGTGAGCCGACCAGGGCAAGATTGGGATGTAGAATCAGATACAGGCGTTTCTTATATTCCATTTTTTAGCCTCCAAAAAAGGACTTGAGCATAGGGGCAATGACCAGAGACACCACGGCCATGAGCTTAATTAAAATGTTCAAAGCCGGCCCTGCGGTGTCTTTAAAAGGGTCTCCGACGGTGTCACCGACAACTGCTGCCTTATGTGCATCAGAACCCTTGCCGTTCACTTCTCTTTCTTCGATCATCTTTTTTGCATTATCCCAGGCACCGCCGGTGTTGGCCATAAAAATTGCAAGGACCACACCTGATGAGGTCACTCCAATCAATAAACCCGCCAACATGTGAACGCCGCCGAGAAAACCGATAAGAACAGGGGTCGCTGCAGCAACGATACCAGGAAGCATCATTTTTTTCAACGCGGCACTGGTACTAATATCAATACACCGGCGATAATCGGGTTCTTCCGTCTCCTCCAGTATTCCGGGTTTTTCGCGGAATTGGCGCCGTACTTCTTCGATCATTGCAAAAGCGGCATCTCCGATGGCGTTCATTGCCATTGAAGAGAAAAGGTACGGTATTACCGCGCCGAGGAGCACCCCCGCCAGAACTGTGACTTCCATAAGGTCAATTACTTCAATACCGACCTCCTGGCGAAAGGCGGTAAAGAGAATAATGGAGGTGAGAGCGGCGGAACCTATCGCAAACCCTTTTCCTATAGCAGCGGTGGTGTTTCCGACTGCATCAAGCTTGTCGGTAATGGTTCTTACCTCAGGTGGAAATTCCGCCATTTCAGCCAAACCGCCGGCATTGTCGGCAATCGGGCCGTAGGCATCCACCGCCAACTGAATACCAAGGGTCATAAGCATTCCCAGCGCGGCAATTGCTATGCCGTACAGGCCGGCTAAAGCGGACCCTCCGAGGATTGCAACGATAATCAGAATGAGAGAGGGGAAGGTGGAGAGCATTCCCATTCCAATGCCGGTTATAATGTTTGTAGCGGTGCCGGTTTCACTTGCCCGAACAATCGCCTTAACAGGATTTTTATCGGTACCCGTAAAATATTCGGTCAGTAAACCCAGCGAACTTCCCGCTGCCATTCCTAACAGGGCGGAAAAGAAGACCCGGTAAGGATCAGCGGCAATTACACTCTCACCGACTGCTGCCTCGGGGGCCCCTCCTATGACATAGAGTGCCGCAAAAAAGGACAGCACCGCGGCAATGCCGGCGGCCCCGAAGGTACCGGCATTGAGGGCTGTCTGGGGAGATTTACCCGGTTTTATTCTGACAAAGCTCACTCCAATAATTGAAGCAATAATTCCGATCACCGCTAACACAAGGGGGAAGAGCAGTGTACGGTATTTCAGTTCAACCGGGCCGGCAACTGCGACACCCAGAATCATGGAGCCGACAATTGAACCGACATAGGATTCAAACAAGTCGGCCCCCATGCCGGCTACATCCCCTACATTATCCCCTACATTATCGGCAATGACCGCCGGGTTCCGGTGGTCATCCTCAGGAATACCGGCTTCAACCTTGCCCACAAGGTCTGCGCCGACGTCGGCGGCTTTCGTAAAAATGCCCCCGCCCACACGGGCGAACAGGGCCATTGAGGAGGCGCCCAGGGAAAAACCGGAGAGCACCGGTAAAATAGATTTCTGAACAACGGGAATTGAGCCTCCGATTACCGCAGTTGCGATCAACATAATAAGCCCGATTCCCAAGAGCGCTAGGCCTACAACGCTCATACCCATGACACTGCCGCCGTTAAAAGCAATTTTTAGGGCGGGATTGATACCTGTTTGAGCTGCATGGGTAGTACGGCCGTTCGAAGAGGTGGCAACCCGCATACCTATATAGCCGGCCAGTGCCGATGCACCGGCGCCTGCCAAAAAGGAAAGTGATTGAAAACGAAGGGCTCCTTGATTTGCTATTGCAAGAAAAAGAGCTACAATAATGACAAACGCGATTAAAGCTTGATATTCACGGCGCAGGAAGGCCATCGCGCCTTCCTGTACATAGCCGCTGATTCGTTTCAGTTTGGCATCTTCTACAGGCCGGCTATAAATCCAGCGTGTTTTCAGAGCTGCATAGATCAGCGCTACAATGCTGCCTGCTATAACAATTAAAAGTGTCGTTGTAGTATTCATGATAACTCCACATAATGTACTGAAAATAATTCCGTGTCAAATCAAAAAAAGAGATCTTTAAAGTAGTATTGAAAAGACCCGGCAGTATTTATCCATACGATTATCCATACAATTATCAAGACATTGTATAACTGCTTTTACTGCAGCTTATGTGCACTGTATACGGCACTGGCACATAGGGTAAGGAACTTGGTCATATCGTTGTCACTGCGGCTTGTAATGATAAGCGGGACCTTCGCCCCTAATACTACATTTGCAACATCGGCGGACATAGTCATTGCCCAGGCTTTGTACAAAAAGTTACCCCCCGAGATATGGGGGACAATGAGAATATCTGCCTTACCGGCGACGGGATTATCGGTAATTCCCTTATGTTTCGCCGATTCCTCGTAGAGGGCCAAGTCGTAGGAAAGCGGGCCGTACACCTCAGCATCTTTCCATTCCATTTCGGATAGTTCCTTCGCGTAAATACTTGAAGGGATTTTCTCTGAAGGAACTTCATTTGCATCAAGAATTGCCACCTTTGGGGTATGAACTCCCATACTTTTCGCTACATCGACGGCGTTCATGATGATATCCTTACTGGTATCTATATCCTTCTTTACGGTAAGGGCGGTATTGATGCCGGGGTCGGTGAGGAATACCAGGCGGTTAAGTTTCGGCAGCTCAAATATACTTACCAAAGAGAGCCTGCGGCCGGAACCTATGCCCTTTTCTTTATTAAGGACCGCCTTCATAAAAACGGCGGTATTGATATTACCCTTCATTATCATATGACCTTCGCCGGCCCGGATAAGTTCAACCGCCTTTAAGGCACAGCGCATATCGTAATCGTCGCCCTTTTCAATGTCGAAAATCTTGTAACGGTCTTTGTGGTGTGTGTAGTCCTCGGGGAAGTCGCCACTGTTTCCCACTAAAAGTGCTTCGCTAATTACCTGCTCCTCTATTGCCCTGTTTACCGCATCCACGGCTGTTTCATTGGGAATAACAATCACTACCTTCATACCCCCCAGATGCCGGGCTGCAGTAATAAGGTCGTTCATTTTCTGGCTTCTCGTTACATGGGACATTGAAGTAGCATGATAGATGGAGACCAGTAGTTTCGCTTTTTCTCCAACCGCCGATAGTGCATGGGGAAGTGAAGAATCAAAATAGATAGAGTCACCCTGTTCTAGGGTGTGTTCTTTACCATCTACAATAATACGGAGGGAACCCTCCATAACATAATGGAACTCTTCTCCGTCGTGGGTGGAATATTCAAGTTTATCTTCTTCTACCGGGTATACATCGACAAGGAAAGGTTCCATATGGCGCCCGCTGTAATAGGGTGCAAGATTTTCATAATCGAACCCCCTTTTTCGTTCTACCTTCATCCGCGATTTTTTGTCGGTTACCATTACCGATTTTTCCTGAAACTCTTTTCCATAAATCAGAGCGGAAATATCTGTTCCCAGAACAGAGGCAATTTTTAAGAGTACGGACACGGGGGCCTCATATTCATGTTCTTCAATTTGTTCAATAAACTGCGGATCCTGACCAACCTCTTCAGCCAGAGTTTCCCGACTGATTGATCTAGCCTCCCGCATCAATTTAATATTCTCACCAGTGTGCATACCACATCCTCCCTAGAATTCTAATTGTATATGTAATTATACCTGCAAAATTCTGAATTGTTAAGTAAATTAAACTATATTTGATATTGTGAATTAGTATTTTACTAATTGTACTTTATATTTTATGTATCGGACTTTTCCCGCTTTAAACGCTTCCAGATTTTTTATACTATATCGATACTACTCGTAGAAACAAAAGAAGGTGGCTGTATGTTTGTAAGTATTGAACCGGTCCTAAAATCGGCTGTTCAGAAAAACCCCAACGAAATTGAATTTCATCAGGCGGTTACTGAAGTATTTCGGTCAATCGAAAAAGTAATGGACTCTTTCCCCGATTTCATTTATCACAAGGTGCTTGAAAGAATGATAGAGCCGGAGAGAGTTGTAATGTTTCGGGTACCCTGGGTTGATGAAAATGAGCAGCTTCAAATTAACCGGGGTTTTCGCGTAGAAATGAGCAGTGCAATCGGTCCGTACAAGGGGGGCTTGCGTTTTCATCCATCGGTGAACTTAAGCATTATGAAGTTTTTGGCCTTCGAACAGGTGTTTAAAAATAGTCTTACCAGTCTCAGCTTAGGCGGTGGAAAGGGTGGTTCCGACTTTGACCCGAAGGGAAAAAGCGATCTTGAGGTTATGCGTTTTTGTCAGAGTTTTATGAGCGAGCTCTATCGACATATCGGGGAAACTACCGATGTTCCTGCCGGTGATATTGGTGTCGGCGGGCGTGAAATAGGTTACCTCTTTGGACAATATAAACGGCTCAAAAATCAGTTTACCGGTTCTTTAACAGGAAAAGGTACAGGTTGGGGCGGCTCGTTTTTGCGGCCCGAGGCAACCGGGTACGGGTTAGTCTATTTTGCTGCGAGAATGCTGGAGACGAGGGAAGATAGTTTTGAAGGAAAGACCTGTTTAGTCTCCGGATCGGGAAATGTAGCACAATTTACCGTGGAAAAGTTGTTGGACCTAGGGGCGAAGGTGGTAACCCTCTCGGATTCTTCGGGCTATATTTTTGACGGAGACGGAATTGATCGGGAAAAGCTTGAGTTTGTAAAAGAACTAAAGAACTTTCGTCGCGGGAGAATTGGAGAGTATAAAGAGAAATATCCCGATGCCGAGTATCATCATAATCCGGATGTGAGTGACTACAACCCCCTTTGGAATCATGAAGCCGATTGTGCCTTTCCCTGTGCTACCCAGAATGAGATTAATAAAACCGATGCGGGAAATCTTGTGAAGAACGGAGTTCAGTTGGTAGCCGAGGGCGCGAACATGCCGACCTGCATTGAGGGGGTGGACCTTTTTCTGGAGAAGGGGCTCTTATATGCCCCAGCTAAAGCGGCAAATGCCGGGGGCGTAGCTGTATCCGGCCTCGAGATGGCACAAAACGGTTCCCGCATTTCCTGGTCCCGTGAAAAGGTGGATAGTGAGCTTTTAAAAATTATGACCCGGATTCATGACATGAGTGTTGAGTATGCGGAGCGCTACAGCGAAGCTGGAAACTACGTCGATGGGGCAAATATTGCGGGATTCATCAAAGTCGCCCAGGCGATGATTGATCAGGGGTATGTGTAAAATAGTTTATGAAACTATCGGAGGAATTCCTTCGGCTTAAAAAATTCGGAGAAGTCTTCAGTGCTGCCGATGGGGTTGGTACTCGGGCTGATGATCGGGTTGGACCCCAGGCATACACAGCAAAGCCGGGATCCCATGACGATGGGCCCGGCAACGGTCCCTTTTACGGAGGAATAGGTGCCCCCGCCTTCAGCAGAAGTCTCACAGGATGTTTTAACCGCTGGCATTTACAGCCCGGATACCACGCTTATCGGGAAATTGACTCGGCGGCGCTCTTGGTATGGTGGCGGGAGAAGAATAAAAGGCCGGAATGCAGGGTATTATCACAACACAACCTTAATATAGAAGGGGTACGGCCTGTTTCCGGACCGCAGATGGAAACGGTCGTTTTGTTTCCCTTCACCCTTGAGCATTACTCTGGTGAAGATATGCCTGTAGAACTCTACCTGCGGCTTTTTTCTCCCCTTACAGCCGACGGGACTTTAGGTTCATCAATGCCCGTGGTGTATTTCGATATAGAAATCCATAACCGTACCGATGCGGAAATTGAAGCAGCGGCGGCGCTTTTCTGGCCGAACCAGCTTGGGTGGCGGCAGCCTCTTGATGCAAGTGAAAAGGAGACAGTCTGTTCGTGGCCGGCTCGGGGCAACTATGGGAACGTGAACGTGCCGGTAATCGATAGTGTTCGCGAGGGGCCTGTCCACACGCTTCGTACCACCGAAGCCCTAAACCAAAATCTTCGTACCACCGGGGACCAAAACCACACGTTTCGTACCACCGGGGTGTGTCAGACAAGAAATCCTCAGCTGACGGTACAAAGGGATATGGAGGGGGAGGTTCTGGTGAGTGCGTACACCCCCTGCAACACGGAAAGGGCTGATAAAATGAGGTTTTCCCGGGAGCTTACCTTCAAAACTGAAGCAAACGGCACAGGAGAGGCCCCCGAGGACCAGCCCTATACCTTTCCGTGGGTAGCAAGATATTTCTCTCAAAAAGGCGGTTTGCCTGAAACTGAAAAAAGCTGGAGCCCTCGCTGCCATGAAGGGATCGGTTCGGCGGTGGCCGCCCGTACAAATATCGGCCCGCAGAGCTGCGAAGAGTTTCATTTCCTAATGGTACATGACCTTCCTCTAATCGAGTTTGGCGGCGGCAGGGTCTGGAAACGCGCCTATTGTGAAGAGTTTGGGGGAGACGGACGCAATGCAGCCCGTATTGCCCTTTCGGCTATTGAGAACAAAAGCAAGTGGGAGCGGGAAATTGTCCAGTGGCAGGAAAAACTGTTGAGCAGCCTTCCCTCCGGAGGAAAGGGAATAAGAGAAAAGGGAATAAGCGGCGGCGTGGAACCAATTGCAGGGGCACTTATCAACGACCTCTACTTTCTAGTTGCCGGCGGTACTGCTTGGGTGTCCGGTACAGCGGAACATCAGAGACCTGGGGACCTTCGGCAAGAGCAAAGAGGGGAGGATCAAAGAGGGGAGGAGCGGACTGAACAGGAGATAGCTTTAGGCAAGGGCCCCCATTTTGCCCTTTTAGAGGGCTTCGATACGGGGTATTATTATTACAATACCTTTGATTTGTGGGTATATGCCTTTCCGGCCTTTTTGGCGGGGTGGACTTCTCAGGCGGAAAGTGTATTTGAAGACTATCTACGGGCAGTTGACCTTCGGGACGATTCGACCCGAATTATTTATAGACAGGCCGAGGAGCGTTCTGTTCTGAAGGCGGGAAAAATTCCCCATGATCTGGGCAGCGCGATGGAGGATCCATGGAACGCCCTAAACGGCTATTCCTGGAGGGATGATCCTAATGTGTGGCGCGATCATAATCCGGCCTTTATCGTGGCCTACTATCTTTTCAGACGCTCCATTGGAAGAAAAATCAGTAGAAAAGAGTGGGAGGTTCTTGATCGGGCTGCTGAGTATATGAGTAGCCAGGATAGTGATGGAGACGGCCTCCCAGAGCATAGTGAATTTGGTGATTCTACCTGGGATGCACTCTCGTTACGCGGAATAGGGGCATACAGCGGCGCATTGGCTCTAGCCGCATTGGCGGTGATGGAGAAGCTGAGTAAAGAGTTTGATACAATAAAAGCGGCGGAATATCACAAACTCCGTACAACCGGAGTGAGCGCCTATGTGCGTGAGTTGTGGAATGGGGAATATTTTAATAATTCCAGCAGTGGAAAGTATCGAACAGCTATTCAGGCGGATGCTCTGTTCGGAATCTATCTGGCGGAACTGTGCAATCTACCCGAAGGCTCTGAGGATGGCGGTTGTCCCCGACCGCTGTTATCTCGCCGGCAGGTTCGCAGCCACCTGCTGGCAGTCTATAAGTATAATTTTCAGGCCTATAAAAACGGAAGGGTTGGGCCCCTGCTTGTGTCCAACCCCACGATGGAGGAATATGCACCTGACGGGGGCGAGGACCTTCAGCTTGGCGAGGTCATTGTCGGCTCGGCCTGGGTATATGGGGCGATGCTCGATTTTTACGGACTTACGAAGGAGGCCGAAGAGGTAGAAACTGCCCTGGTGAGGACCCTGTACAGGGATTCGGGTCTCCAGTTCCGGACTCCCGCCGCCTGGGACGGTGAAAACAGGTTTAGGGCGCCCCTGAACATGCGCCCCCTGGCCGGATGGTTTCTCTACTTAAACCGCACATCATTCCGAACCTGATGCTTGCCCAAGCTCCCTTTTTTCTGCAGGATGGGCTTATGAACTCAGATCAAATTAAATCGCTTTTACTTCAAGTTGAACCTTGTGATGAATACTTCTCAGTAGTTCTCTCGGGCAAGGAAAGTCGCAAAGTAAATGGTCTCTATAAGCCCGAAGAGCACGAGATAGTGCTCCATAACAAAAACTTTAAGAGTGAAAACCTAATGATATACACAGCAATTCATGAGTATGCCCATCACCTTCATTTCTGTTCTTCCGATCCTCCCAAAAGTACCCGCTCTCACACCCGGCGGTTCTGGAGTCTCTTCCATTCGCTGCTTAAAAAGGCGGAGGAACAAGGCATCTACATAAATATCTTTGAACAAGACCACCGATTTACCGAATTGACCGAGGAAATACGCTCGCGCTTTATTACTCCCCACGGTAATTTGATGCAGGAGTTTGGAAGGGTTCTGCAGCGTGCACAGGAACTATGCGATGAAACAGGGGCCCGGTTCGAAGATTATGTTGATCGGGTTTTGCAGCTTGACCGGCGGGAGATGAAGCGAATGGTACAGGTTTCAAGCTCCGGGCTGCCGGCTGAAATTGGGTATGATAATATGAAAGCTGTGGCGCAGCTTAAAACAGCCGAAGAGCAGCAGGAAGCCCTGAATGCACTTAAGTCGGGGTATAGCCAGGATATGTTGAAAGAGGAGTTTTCCTCCCGGCGGAACAACAGGGAGACTGAAGACCCGTTAGATAAGCTTGCAAAAGAAAAACAGAGAATTATTAACACCATTGAGAAGCTGAACAAGCGTCTTGAAGAAATTGAATCGGAGATTACCTCTTCAGCCGTCTAAAGAAAGTATAACTTCACCCTCTTTCAGGCTCCCCTTCAGGTTATTTAAAAGAATATTCCCTTTCCCCTTGAAAATTCATTTTTGAGTTATAAAATTTAGTGTATTAGTAATTATGTCGGTTAATTAAGATGTATTTCGCCCTCTGGGGGGGCAAATGTTATGGCGAATTCGGCGCTGTATGATATTTCTACTCTTTCTCCCGGCGACCATCTCTGTTGTATCTATCAAACTGAGCAGGAACATCGGGCAGTATTAAGTCCCTATGTAAAAAATGGACTGGTCCAAAACCAGAAAGTGCTCTACATTGTGGATGCTCATACCGCTCAGACCGTGTTGGACTATTTTTCAGAAACCGGTTTTGATGTGCAAAAGTATCTTGACTCCGGCCAACTGGTTATTCTTGATCGTCATGAGACCTATATTCGCAATGATACCTTTGATCCAAAGGCCATGATAGAGCTTCTTAAATCCGAGGAGCAGAAGGCTTTAGAGGAGGGCTACGAAGCTCTGCGAATTACCGGAGAGATGACCTGGGCCCTTCATGGGCATCCCGGCTCCGAGCGTCTGATAGAGTATGAGAACCTACTGAACGGCTTTATTCCCTATAGCAAGTGCATGGCAATATGCCAGTATGATAAAAGACGGTTCTCCCCTGAAATTTTGATGGATATTTTAAGGACCCATCCAAAAGCGTTTGTCGGGACGGAGATGTACAACAATTTTTACTATATGCCCCCGGAAAAGCTTATGGGGGATAATCCGGAACTGAGCGAGCTCGATCACTGGATATCTAATCTTCAAAGACATGCGGAGGCCGAGCAAAAGCTCGAACGGGAAAAGAAATTTACCGATGCAATTCTGGAGACTTCCGGAGCGATTATCCTAGTTATTAAGCCGGATGGTTTTATTGAAAGGGTAAATAAAACCTGCGAACAGATATCGGGATATACTCAAGAAGAATTGCAGAGGGATAAGTTCTATGAAAAGCTGTTGTTGGAGGATGAACGTGAGGCGGTAAAGGGGGTGTTTCAAAAATTACTCAACGGGAACTATCCAAGCAGGCATGAGAATTACTGGCTCGGCAAAAATGGAGAGAAAAGGTTGATTGCCTGGACAAATACTATTGTCCCCGATGAACAGGGAAATGTTGATCTTGTTATATCCGCGGGTATTGATATCACCGAGCGTATGGAGGCGGAAAAACAGAAGGTTGAAAAACTGAAAGAGGAAATTAACTGGTTGGAAAACTTTACTCAAAAGGGAACAACCTCAATAACCGGACGTTCCTATGCCCAGAAAACTCTGAGGGAGCGGTATCCGGAATATTTTAAGGAGTTACAATCTGATTATAAAGAGGTACTCAATAACCGACTGGATGAGCGGGTTCATAAGGTAAACCATCATATTTCACAACGGCTTCAATCAATTGCCCAGCATTTGGGACGAAACGAAGCCGGCCCGAGGGATATTGTGGAGCTTCATACCCGGGCATTAAAAGATTTGAACCAGGGAGCAGCATATAAGAAGGCACAGGCAATTAACGAGGAGGGTCGTTTCTTAGCGTTGGAGTTGATGGGGTACTTAGTTACGTTTTATCGAAATTTAACTACCGCAAAGGATAGGGTAAATTGATGAAGCAGAATGTACTTAAATTGTATATAACGGGAAGGACCTCACGTTCTCAGGAAGCCGTGCAAAATCTACGGAATCTCTATAAGAGTATTAATGACCCTCAGTTTGATATGGTAGTAATAGACGTACTGGAAAACCCTGAACAAGCGGAGGAAGATAAAATTCTGGCGACCCCAACACTGGTCTATTTAACTGGGAACAGCAGTAACCGGATTATTGGAGACATCTCTAATTCAAAGGATGTATTAAAACTACTCAATTTATCTGGGGAAATTTAGGATTGTGCAAAGGAGTGAGGGATGAAAGGCGACGAAACGAGTACGGGAGTTTCAAAACTCAATATCGGGATTGAAGGCTTCGATTTAATCACCTATGGAGGCATTCCGAAAAATCGAACCACCCTCATAGCCGGGACCTCGGGCAGCGCGAAAACAATATTCGGGATTCAGTTCCTTGCGGAGGGAATAAAACGGGGCGAGTCTGGCGTGTTTGTTACCTTTGAAGAGCGTCCCGATGATATTAGAGAAAATATTAAATCTTTGGGGTGGAGTATTCATCAATGGGAGGAAGAGGGAAAATGGGCCTTTGTAGACGCCTCACCGGCCCTTGATACGGAAACAATAATAACGGGCGATTTTGACCTCGGCGGTTTGCTGGCACGGATTGAGAGTGCAGTAAAAAGGGTAAATGCAAAGCGGGTAACTATTGATGCCCTTGAGGCGGTTTTTGCGACCCTTGGTAATTCTATTAATGTAAGAAGCGAATTATTAAGGGTGGCATTCAGTTTAAGGACCCTGCAAGTTACTTCGCTGGTAACCGCCGAACGGCTCCAGGAATATGGTGAGATAGCCCGTTATGGGGTAGAGGAGTTTGTAACCGACAATGTTATCATTCTGAGAAATGTACTTGAAGATGAAAAACGGCGTCGTACTATTGAAATACTCAAATTTCGGGGTACCAACCATCAGAAGGGAGAGTTTCCCTTCTCTATCGTACCGGAAAGGGGAATTGTGGTAATTCCCCTCTCAGCACTGGAGCTGAAACAGAGCTCATCTAATTTTCGGATCTCCTCTGGAAACAAGGAGATCGATTCGATGTGCGGGGGTGGGTTCTTTCGCGACAGTATTATTCTGGTCTCCGGTGCCACTGGAACCGGAAAAACACTTATGACCACCGAGTTTATGGCGGGTGGGGCGGAGAAGGGGGAGCGCTGTCTGCTGTTTGCCTTTGAAGAAAGCCGGGAGCAGCTGGTCCGCAATGCAATTGGATGGGGTATAGATTATGACAAGTGGGAGAAAGAGGGGAAAATAAAAGTGGTATGCCGGTACCCGGAGGTGGCGAGTCTCGAAGATCATCTGATTCAGATAAAGGACATTATTGAGGAGTTTCAACCAACCCGGGTTGCTATCGACAGTTTAAGTGCTCTTGAACGAATTTCCACCACAAAGGGGTTCCGGGAGTTTATTATAAGTGTGACTTCTTTTATAAAGCACAAGGAAATAGGGGGGCTGTTTACCTCCTCCACACCGACTTTGACAGGAGGAACATCGGTTACCGAAACCCATATTTCAACCCTCACCGATTCAATCATTCTCCTCCGCTACGTGGAGATGTTTGGAGAAATGCGCAGGGGTATTACTATCTTAAAGATGCGTGGCTCGATGCACGACAAGGAAATTCGCGAGTTTACTATTGACGGAAAGGGAATGCACGTCGGTTCTGCCTTTACAAATATTGTGGGCATCTTATCAGGAAATCCGCAGCATGCTTCAGTAGCCGAAGAGCACCGGCTGCAAGATATGTTTTCAGAGGGGTAGGGTAGTTTGGATAAAAAAAACCCCTTCATGGCGCTGTTTGAAAAAAGCCGGGAAGGAATTGTACTCATCAATTATCAAGGTGTGATTCTTTTTGCGAATCCCGCGGCGGGTGAATTATTTGGGCAGTCAAAGGAGACTTTAGTAGGAAGTCAACTGGGGTTTCCCCTTGTAAATGGAGAGAAGGCACGAATTGAGATTCTGAATAAGAAGCGCGGCCCCCGTAAAGTAGAGCTCATGATGACCAGCACCGAGTGGTACGACGAGCCGGCGATGCTTGCGATTTTGCGGGATGTGACTGCCGAAGATGAAATGCAGGAAGAGCTGACTGAAAAACAGCGGACCTTGCAGAGCGTTATTAACGGATTGCCCGGGCAGATATTCCAATTCAGCGTTGATACCGACAACAATTATTCCTTTACCTATTTGAGTAAACCCGATGAAACCTTAACCGGCTACACAAGCGATAAAATACTGAATAATCCCGACACTGTATTTGGACAGCTCAGTTCAAAGGTGAATGCCGAGCTCTTTAGACGCATTCATGAGAGTATAGAACATAATTCCGTGTTATCCTTTGTTTTTCCGATTAGCAGAACTGATGGTACTAAAAAATGGCTTAATACCCACGCCGTGCCGTACACCCAGGATGATGGGAGTACTATTTTTTACGGTATTGCCCTTGATATCACCGAGCGCATGGAGGCCCAGGAAAAACAGCGCCTCTCGGAGGAAAAATTCTCACAAATTTTTCATATCAGCCCCGATCCCATCCTTATTTCAGATGTAGAGACGGGGACAGTGCAGGATGTAAACGACTCCTTCCTGTCTGTCCTAGGTCTGAGTCGGAAGGAGTGTATCGGGAAAACTACCTATGAAATTGGTTTGTGGGAGGAAAAGGGTAACCGGGAAGAATTTGTGCAGACTGTTCTGCAAGATGGTTCCAGTATCAACCAGGAACGCATAATAAAAGTGAGAGGCCGGCAGCGGTATTTCCTGATTTCTTCAACTATTTTAACGCTCCAGGGACAACACAGTTTTCTCACTTTTATGAGGGATATTACTGAAATACGACGTACCCATCAAGACATGGTGAAGGCTAAGGAAGAAGCCGAAAAAGCAAACCGCGCAAAAAGTGATTTTCTGGCAAACGTCAGTCATGAAATACGAACACCGATGAACGCCGTTATAGGGAGTTCCTATCTGCTGCTGGACAGCGGATTGTCGGAGCACCAGAAGGAATATGCGAAGACAATTATGGGCAGTGGGAATCATCTCTTGTCCCTGATTGATGAAATACTCGACTTTTCTAAGATTGAAGCGGGTAAGCTGAAGTTGAGTTCTGCCCCCTTTAATTTTAACGAACTGATTGAGCAGGCAATCGACCTGGTTACGCAAAAGAATAAGGATAAATCTATTGAGATAGTATTTGATATAGATCCGCATATACCTTCACATGTAGTGGGAGATATTGTACGGCTGCGACAGGTGTTGGTAAATATTGTGGGAAACGCGGTAAAATTTACCTCGGAGGGCGAGGTAGTTGTTCGAGGTATTTTAGAATCAGAAAGTGATGAGGATGTTGGGCTCAGATTTGAAGTTCATGATACGGGAATAGGGTTCCCGCAGCATAAGCTTGCTCAGGTCTTTGCACCCTTCTCCCAGGCTGATGCTACAACCAGCAGGAAATACGGCGGAACAGGCTTGGGTTTATCCATCACTAAGCGTCTCGTGGAGATGATGAAGGGTAATATCTGGATAGTGAACAAGCCTGATAAGGGCGCTGTGGTAACAGTTCAGTGTATCTTAAAGAAATCGGCCGATCGGAATAGTATCAAAGACAGTGCCTCGCAAAAGCTGCAGGATATAGGTCTGCAGGATATTGGTTTACGGGATAGTGGATTGCGGGATAGTGGGCCCGTGTTAATTGCGGAAGGGAATCCCGCTGCCCGTACAATGCTGACTCGTCTATTTGATTTTTGGGGGATATCTCAAAGATATGTTACCGCCGCTGAAGTATTAACGGCGATGGAACAGGCCTCCGGGTCTCCCTTTAGGCTGGTGCTGATCGATGCCGAGATGGAGGGGATTGAGTATTCGACTATAGCAGCAACGTTAAGAGAGAAACCGGAATACAGAAATACCAATACCACTATTGTGGTGATGAGCAGAAAAACTTCAAACAACCCCTTATATCAGGAGTATGAGAGATATGGTTTTGACGGGTGTATTCTAAAACCGATAAAGCCCCTTCGATTGTTATCATTTTTGGCACAGCTGAGCGGTAGAAGAACTGAAACCGCGCCGGAGCAACCGCAGCAGGATAAAATTTTCAATTTTAAAGAATCCCGTAAAAATCTGCGAATTCTAATGGTTGAAGATAATCCGGTAAATCGAAAGATAGGAGTGATCAGTTTGCAGAAAATGGGATATACCGTTGATACAGCTGAAAACGGGCAAGAGGCGTTAGATGCGGCAAAAAATACCGGCTACGACTTAATTTTTATGGATATACAAATGCCGTATATGGATGGATATGAGGCGACCTCAAATATTCGAGGGGGAGACGGTTTGATTACCGACCCGCAGCTGCCGATTATTGCAATGACCGCCCATGCCCTCCAGGGGGACAGGGAAAAAGCTATTGCGGCGGGGATGAACGATTATATAACAAAACCGATTAATCCGGATAAGTTACTAAGGGTGATTAAACAATGGCTGCCCGAAGACGACTCCCCAGTGCAGGAAGTTCGGCAGGATATACCTCAAGATGGGGTTGGGGAGGGCACAACTGAGACCAAAGAGGATACAACTGAGACCAAAGAGGATACAACTGAGCTCGGAGGGGGTGTGTTTGACTGGGATAAACTGATGGAAAGTACCCATAACGACTATGAACATGTAGCGATGCTGATTGAAACATTTCTGAATGATATGCCCGAACATCTGCTTCGGCTGGATGAATGTGCGGCTAAAGAAGACCGGGTCTGTATTGAACAACTGGCACACACAATAAAGGGTGCCGCCCTCACAATGTATGCCCGACCTTTGCATGAAGCCGCACAAAAAGTTGAGAATGCCGCGAAGGAAGCGAAGGAAAAAAAAGAAGTAAAAGAAGTAAAAGAAGCGGGAACCTCCACAGAGCTGAAAATGCGCATAGAGACATTAAAGAAGGAAATACAGAACACTGTAGAGGCGATGCGTGGGCACTTGGCGTAAATGGGTATTTAGTGGTACAAAGCATGTGGTATCAAAATTTTCACACTCTACCGGCGAGTACTTATATAAAAATCGATAAACTGGTCCCCTTTTTATAGTCTTTGAGAGGGTGAACAATTAAATTTTATAAAACCAACAAGCTTTGTACCACTAACTATGGAGTAAGAGCATTCTCAGCGGCCTTAAGAATAGCCTTGCTGCTCACGCTGGCCCCGCTGATTACATCAACATCCAAAGACTGGGCTTCAAGTATAGAGTCTACTATTTTCTCCGCTTCTTTCCCCCGTCCGTGGTCATGTTGTAACAGTTCAACCGATTTGATCCTTTTATCCTCAATAGTTACCGCAACTTCAGCTACTACTAAACCGCCGTCATAGGCCCCGCGGTATTTGCCGTCGGAAAGCCGTTGATAGCTGGGAGTGGTAATTGTAAGAGTTTTTGTCTCCTCCATCTTAGACATTGCACTGCAGCTTTCTAAGAGGAGTGCCGTGGTGAGGGTAAAAGCGATCAGCATCAATAGTTTCTTTCTCATATAAGTATCCTCCTAGTAGCTCTTAATTATCGAAAGCTGCGGCAAGGGAGTCGGCTTCTTCCCAGCGTAGGTTGTGTATATCTTCATCACTACCGATTATTTTTTTCAGCATTTTTCTCACGATGAAATTGTGGTCCTTCATTATTAGTTCACCGCCCATCCAGCTTTTTTTGCGTGCGTGGGAATAAAGGTGTCCGGGAAAGTTACTCTTGAAATACGAATCTACATCCTTTTCTATAAGACAAGAGAGAAAGAGTCCGATATTTTTTTGAAGCAGCGTTTCAGTGTTGTTTTTGATTAGGTTCTGCAGAGCTTTAGGGACGGACCCAGCCATTACCGAACCTCCTAAAATGATATTCTTGTAATTTCCGATATCCGGATGTGGCTGTTTCTGCAGGTCCACAATTTCTACATTAGTATTAAACCTTGAAGCAATTCCTTCGGCTATTTGCCGGCTTGTGCCGTTTCGGCCTGCGTACGCGATAAGAGTGCTCATCTCATTATTCCTCCTCAATTCCTAATCCTTGTGTAATAAAAGTAAGAAAGTGAGCGATTATTTTTTCCCGCTCCCCTTCAGTCAAGGTATCGTTGATCTTCAACAGTGAGAGTGCAAAGCCGCGGGCTGCGGCAAACACAATTCTGGTAGAGTTTTCAATCTCTTCCTTCGTAGAATGTTCCTCCGGCATACAGCGGGCAATATCCTTCTTTGTCTGATTGATGATTTCCTGTTGGGCAGGGCCGGGGATGTACTCCTTCTCAAAAATCAGAGTAACCACTGCACGGTAAAAGTTAGGATGGGAAAGTGCACTTTGGATGTGGGCCCCAAGGCGATGATGCAGCAGTTCTTTCGGTGAGATAAAGTGAAGTTCCGCCTCACCTGCTCTCAATTCCAAGGTTCTTTTGAAACCGGCCTCAACTACCTCTTGCAGTAGATGTTCCTTGTCCCTGAAGTAGAGATAAATGGTGCGCGGGGAATATTCAACTGCATTTGCAATTTTCCGAATACTCACGTTCTCGTGCCCTTCCCTAGAAACCAATTCAGAGGCAGCCTGAATGATTTTATTCCGCAGTGCTTGTTTCTCTCTTTGTTTACGATCTTCAATACTCATAGATGTGTATAAAGTAAACAGTGTTTACTTCTTTGTCAAGCCTTATTTACTGGTTCAAACCCTGTGGGGAAGAAAACTCACTCGCCTACAGCGAGAATTTGCCTCCCCTCACATCCACACATATTTCGGCCAAAAGACCCCGTCATTCTTGTCGAGGGTCCCCACCATCCGCGCCCACACCAGCATTTGGGACCAGTTCAGTCGCACATGAGTGAAGAACTTTCGCATCGAGAAAATATTTTCAAGGCCCTGTTGCAGTCGCGATCCCCCGATTCCCGCTATCTCGGCATGGCTGCTTTCCCTCAGCTCAATATCGTCAACCCGGTAGGGCTTAAAGAAATTATGGTAGAGCTGGTACACCGCCAGCCGCTCGAGGGAACTGTTCACATTCCGTGAAAAGCGCAGCGTCTCGCGCACATGATCGGCGTTGTCCTTGCGAATTTCACGATCAAAATAATTCACAGCGAACAGGGGGTTTCTCACCGAGCGCACGAGCCGGGATGAGATGGTGAAGTGAGAGAACATGGTGCGCCTCTTCAGCTCCTGCAGTACCTGGGAGTGCTTCAGTACCTCCTGGTACTCGAACTTCTCATCGCTGTAGAGGCACACCCCTTTTCTCGCGCCTCCGATGGATGTACTGTATTTTCTGAGGGCAAACTGTTCGACCATATCCGCTATGTGCTGAAAGGACTGGGAGATAGTCCTGCAATCACGGATATAATGTCGCTCTCGCCGCCTACGCTCTTCTTTCTGCTGGTCGGTCATCCGCCCCTTGCGCCGCAGATGGGCATAGTCGTAGGTAAAGAGGAATTGGCTGTTTTTTCCGACCAGCAGGTGGATGTTGTTCGGCTGATACTGGTCCTTAACAAAGCTTTCAAAGCCGTCGGTAACCAGGGATTCGTTGGGGGTAAAGGCAGAGAGCAGGTCCGCATGCAGGGCCATGGACTGGCGGGCGAGTCGGCCGAGGCGGTTGCTGATTGCCTGATGGCTGACCCCGAGCAGCCGGGCGGTTGCACGAATGCCTCCGCAATTGGTCAGGTGGTTGAAGATCCTCCGGTAGGAGAGCTTTCGCT
>Ga0209925_1000206_pt1 | contig 31426 bp, 20 predicted proteins | sample SalPonR2_A_D1_MG_FD_185702 | JGI IMG/M metagenome (GOLD analysis project Ga0209925, IMG submission 185702) | Salt pond soil microbial communities from South San Francisco under conditions of wetland restoration - Salt Pond MetaG R2_A_D1_MG... ... | reverse complement strand
TGGGTGGGCACGAACGGGATGGCGATCAGCTGCATGCCGGCCTGCTCGGGCGTGAGCGAGCCCTTGTGGTTGTTGCAGCGCTTGCACGCGGTGACGACATTGGCCCAGGTGTCCTGGCCCTTCTGCGCCAGCGGTTTGACGTGGTCGCGCGACAGGTCGCGGTCCAGAAAGTGGCCGCCGCAGTACAGGCACAGGTTCTGGTCGCGCCGGAACAGCGCGCGATTGGAAAGCGGCGGGGTGTAGCCCTGGTAGAAGTTGCGGCCGGCCGGGTGCGAGCCGTGCGTGGCCAGGATGGCGTTGACCGAGACCTCGGTGCGATGGCCGGAAATGGCGTTGATGCCGCCGTGCAGCTTGTACAGCACCGAGCCCAGCGCGTAGCTCACCTGTTCGAGCACGATCAGGCGCACCGCGTGCTGGTAACCGATCCACTCGATCGGCATGCCCGAGACGTCGGTTCGCAACACCTGTTGATTTACTAAGACATGCATAAATATTGCCTCATTCAGAGCCTCGGACGCGTTCGCTCGCAAGGCGCGCTGGCGAAGGCATAGTTTGCCCTACGTCGAGTCAGCGGAACGCAGCGAGCGAGCGCGTCCGAGGCTCCCTTCGGGCTTGCCTCTCGGCGTCCGTGGACTGCGTTCCCGGTGCTCGATGTAGGCCCGGCTACAGACTTCGCACCGACGCCTTGCCACGAACGCCGAGAGACAAGCTGAATGCGGCAATATCTATGCATGTCTTAGTGATGTCAACATATTGGGCATCGGTTGGTTCGAGACCACTATATCTGGTGATCGGACTTCGTACCTGACGCCTATCTTTGCCCCAAACCGGTGTGCAATGCAAGTGCTTTTCGATGAATTTTCGTTGAAACTTGAGCCGGCCGAGGCCATCCAATCCCCGTCGAGACTAATTTCTGCTTCGAACACCCGAGGAAAAGAACACGATGAATCGAATTCCGGTCACCTTTGTGCTCGCACTCGCCGCGCTGTTGTGCGCCCACCCGGCCCGCGCCGCGTTGCCGGCCGCGGTCGACGGCGAACCGCTGCCGTCGCTTGCCCCGGTGCTGGAGCGGGTCACCCCGGCGGTGGTCAACGTTTTCTCGTCCACCCGGGTGCAGGTGCGCACAAGCCCGTTCGCCAACGATCCGTTCTTCCGACGTTTCTTCGATATCCCCAGCGTGCCGCGTGAACGCGTGCAGCGGTCGCTGGGCTCCGGCGTCATCGTCGACGCCGAAGCCGGGCTCATCCTCACCAACAACCACGTCATCGAGGACGCCGACGAAATTGCGGTCACGCTGCAGGACGGCCGCGAGTTGCAGGCCGAGTTCATCGGCGCCGACCGCGACACCGACCTTGCCGTGGTCCGGATCGACGCCGACGACCTGGCCGCGCTTCCGATCTACGATTCCGACCAGCTCAAGGTCGGCGATTTCGTGGTCGCCGTGGGCAACCCGTTCGGCCTGGGCCAGACGGTGACCTCGGGCATCGTCTCGGCGCTGGGCCGGGCCGGCCTGCGTGGCCTGGAATATCAGAACTTCATCCAGACCGATGCCTCTATCAACCCCGGCAATTCCGGCGGCGCGCTGGTGAATCTCAGAGGTGAGCTCGTCGGCATCAACACGGCCATCTTCACGCCGTCGGGCGGCAACGTCGGCATCGGCTTCGCCATCCCCATTTCCACGGCCACCTACGTCATGGAGCAATTAGTCGAGTACGGTGAAGTCCGCCGCGGCAGTCTCGGCGTCGACGTGCAGGATCTGGACGGTGAACTGCGCAGCGCGCTGGACGTGGCCCAACTCGACGGCGCCGTAGTGACCCGGGTCGAGCCCGACAGCGCCGCCGATGAAGCCGGGCTGAAGCCCGGCGACGTCATCGTCAGGCTCGACCGCCGCGTGGTGAAGGGCGGTCAGCAGCTGCGCAACATAGAGGGCCTGCTTGCGGTCGGTCGCAAGGTGGTCATCGAATACCTGAGAAACGGCAAGACGCGCGAAACCAGCGCAACGCTGTCGGAGGACCTGGACTCGCGCATCTCCGGGCAGCGCCTGGACGATCGGCTGGAGGGCGTTGTGCTGGTGCGCGTGCCCGACCGCTATGCCCAGCGCGGCATCCGCGGCGCGGTGGTCGAGGAAGTGCGCCGCAACACGCCGGCCTGGGAAGCCGGCCTGCGCGAAGGTGACCTGGTCGTTGCCGTCAACCGCGAAGACGTGCGCAACCTCGGCGACCTTCGCCGCCAATTCCCGGTCAGGGGTGGGCGCGAACTCGCCCTCGAGATCCGCCGCCGCGGCCGGGGCTACATCGTGATGTTCGAGGAACAGCCCTCGTCCTGAGCCACAGCGAAAGACAAGATGAAGGCGTGAATCCGTAGGGTGGATAAGCGCAGCGCATCCACCACGGCCAGGTGCGCGACAGGGCCTTTGCATTGCACCAATCGCACGACTGCGCGTCATGCCTTTACCTGACCCACGAATTCTGGTGTGGCGTAGGAGCGGTCTCCAGGCCGCGAACGGACCGGGCGCATCGGCACGAACCAGCATTCGGTTTTCGTAGGCGCGGTCTCCAGGCCGCGAACGGACCGGGCACATCGGCACGGACCGGCATTCGGTTTTCGTAGGAGGCGTCTCCGGCGCCGACCATGTGGAATTCTTCCGCGACTTTTTGATCGCGGCCTGGAGACCGCTCCTACGAAAACCGCAGCCGCAGCCCGCCGTAGGAGGCGTCTCCAGGCGCCGACCTGTATCGCGATCAATATATCGCGGCCTGGAGACCGCTCCTACGCAAACCACCAGTTGCCAACCCCGCACGCCGCCTGCAGGCGCATTACAATCGGGTATCGCAATCAGAAAGAACAATCCAAACTCAACCTCGCTTCGGGAGAGACGAATGCCGATCAAAATCGCCATCAATGGCTATGGCCGAATTGGCCGCAACGTGCTGCGCGCGATTCACGAATACAACCGCGTCGCCGATATCCAGGTCGTCGCCATCAACGATCTGGGCGATCCGGAAACCAACGCTCACCTGACCAAGTACGACACCGCCCACGGCAAGTTCGACGGCGAGGTGAAGGTCGAAGGCGACACCATGCTGGTCAACGGCGGCCCGATCAAGGTGCTGGCCGAGCGCGACCCGGGCAAGCTGCCCTGGGCCGATCTGGGCGTGGACGTGGTGCTGGAATGCACCGGCTTTTTCAACAGCAAGGAAAAAGCCTCGGCGCACCTGAAATCCGGGGCGCGCAAGGTGCTCATATCGGCTCCGGCCGGCAAGGACCTGCCCACCATTGTCTACGGCGTCAACCATGGCATTCTCAAGGACGGCGACGACGTGGTGTCGAATGCCAGCTGCACCACCAACTGCCTGGCCCCGCTGGTCAAGCCGATCCACGACAAGATCGGCCTGGACACCGGGTTGATGACGACCATCCACGCCTACACCAACGACCAGGTGCTCACCGATGTCTTCCACAAGGATCTTCGTCGCGCGCGTTCTGCCACCATGAGTCAGATCCCGACCAAGACCGGCGCGGCCGCCGCGGTGGGTCTGGTGCTGCCCGAACTCGACGGCAAGTTGGACGGCTTCGCGATGCGCGTACCCACCATCAACGTTTCGGTGGTCGATCTGAGCTTCATCGCCTCGCGCGACACCAGCGTCGAGGAAGTCAACCAGGTGGTCAAGGACGCCAGCGAAGGCGAGCTCAAGGGAATATTGGGCTACTGTGAAGAACCGCTGGTCTCGATCGATTACAACCACGACCCGCGCTCGTCCACGCTGGACGCTGCCCTCACCAAGGTCAACGGCGGCCGGCTGGTGAAAGTGCTGAGCTGGTACGACAACGAATGGGGTTTCTCCAACCGCATGCTCGACACCGCGCTGGCGTTGAGCAAGGTGGGCTGACCAGCGACCGGCTTTCCCTCCCCTGCTTGCGGGGGAGGGCCGGGGAGGGGCCGGTCGAAACAGCATTAAAAACCTAAAACCTAAAACCTAAAACCGGATTGTCAATGCAAACCCTCGACCAGGTAGACGTAAAAGGTAAACGCGTCCTCATCCGCGCCGATCTCAACGTGCCCATTCGCGAAGGCAAGGTGACCTCCGAGGCTCGCATCAAGGCCTCGGTGCCGACGATCCGCCTGGCGCTCGACAACGGCGCCGCGGTCATGGTGATGTCGCACCTGGGCCGCCCGGAAGAGGGCGAATTCGATGAGCAGTACTCGCTGGCGCCGGTGGCCGACAAGCTCGGCGAACTGCTGGGCGAGCCGTGCGAACTGGTTGCAGACTGGATCGACGGGGTCGACGCCCAGCCGGGCAAGGTCGTGCTGCTCGAAAACGTCCGGTTCCTGAAGGGCGAGAAGGCCAACGACGACGACCTGGCCAGGAAGATGGCCGCGCTGTGCGAGGTGTTCGTGATGGATGCCTTCGCCACCGCCCATCGTGCCCAGGCCTCCACCGAGGGCGTCATTCGGCATGCGAAGACTGCGGTAGCCGGCCCGCTGCTGGCGCGCGAAGTGGCGGCGCTGGACAAGGCGCTGGCCAACCCGGCGCGGCCATTGGTGGCTATTGTCGGCGGCGCCAAGGTCTCGGGCAAGCTCGAAGTGCTCGAAGCGCTGATCGAAAAGGTCGACCAGCTGATCGTCGGCGGCGGCATCGCCAACACCTTCCTCGCCGCGGCCACGCACCGCATCGGCAAATCCATGTACGAGCCGGAACTTGTCGACAAGGCCAAACAGCTGATGATTCAGGCCGAAAAGAAGGGCGCCGGCATCCCGCTGCCCACCGACGTGCTCACCGCCGAGCGTTTTCATCAAGACGCCCACGCCACGCTTCGCGACGTCGATCGCGTGCACCCCGAGGAAATGATCCTCGACATCGGCCCCGAAACCGCCGGCCGCCTGGCCGAGATCATCCGCAACGCCGGCACCGTCATCTGGAACGGCCCGGTCGGCGTGTTCGAATTCGAATCGTTTCATTCGGGCACGCAGGCGGTCGCGCACGCCGTGGGTGGATGCAAGGGTTTTACCCTGGCCGGCGGCGGGGACACGATTGCGGCGATCGAGAAATATCACGTGGCGGACAAAATCGATTACATCTCGACGGCGGGCGGGGCGTTTTTGGAGTATGTGGAGGGGAAGGAGTTGCCGGCGCTGGCTGCGCTTGAAAGCTGAGTGCGGGGTCGTCGGGTCTTTTCGTCTTTTCGTTTTTTTGGTCGTTTCGGTGAACGGTCGCCCCCAAGGTTTGAATTCCGTCGCCCCGGACTTGATCCGGGCCCAGCATCTGATCCCTATATCACGTCGTCACGGACGTTCGGAGGCCGATCCGGGATCTCGAAAAACAGCCCCCGGTGCCCGGAACCTGATCCGTTTTCGTAGCTGCCTTGCGCGCAACGTGCGATCCGGCATCGAGGCGGCCGCTATTGACGGTTTGCGTTGTAGATGTTAATGATAGAAGCATACAATTTATGCTCAGGGGAAAATGATGTGCTATTTGGCGCGAATCATCGGTGGTGCCGTGATGCTGGCTTTGACAGCGACGGCAATCGCAGCCACGCCGCCAGAAAGCTGGTTTTCCGGGCAGCGACTGGCGCTGGAGCAGCTTGACCGGACTCAATACGCAGCTCTCGACCTTGAACAACTGGCTTTGGAGGACCAGTTCAACGAAGCATTGGGGCAGCCACCGCGCTTTGCCGTTGGCCGGGAAATCGCAATTTCTCCATTCAATGCCGGCACCTGGACGGAAACCCGTGAATCCAGCATCTGGCGTTACCGGGTTACGGCCGAACAGGCGGTCTCGCTCAATTTTGGTTTTGACAACGTCCATCTTCCGCCCCAGGCGCGTTTGTACATCTATACCGTTGACGCCGCACTGCGCGGCGAGATGGATCGTTTCGAAGTTCTGGGCCCTTACGGTCCAGAGATCAACGAGTCTCACCGGCAATTCTGGACGCCAATCGTCGCCGGTGACGATGTCGTGATCGAACTCAACGTTCCGCACGACCAGCGAGCCCGCGTTTTGCTGGAACTGGTGCGGGTCAACCAGGGTTATCGTGCGTTCGGCCGCGCCGCGCTGCAATACCGTCAGCAGAATGCCATTCTTGGTGACGGCAAGCAGAACAAGGCCTGTGGCAAGACCGGCAGCGACGGCAGCAAATCGGGGTCGTGCAACATGGATGTCGCATGTCTGGCCGCAGATGATCCGTGGAACGACCCGCGGCGCTCGGTCGGCGCCTACTCGCGCAACGGCGTCGCCGCCTGCACCGGCTCGCTATTGAATAACACCGCGGCCGACCAGCGCATGCTGTTCGTAACCGCGACCCATTGCGGTCTTGATGCCGGCGCGGCGCCGTCGGTGGTCGTGTACTGGAACTACGAGTGGCCGACCTGCCGCACACCGGGCGACCCGGGCGGCACCGCCGTCAATCCGCCTGACCCGGCCGAGACCAATCTCGGCGGTGCGTTCCTGGCCGCCACCATCAACCCGTTCGGTGGCAACTGTTCAATCCCGGGCGAATGCTCTGACATGACCCTGATCGAACTCGACGATCCGGCCGATCCGGCCTTCGATCTGTTCTGGGCCGGCTGGGATCGCCGGGCAGTACCGGCCACCTGCGGCCCGCAGGGCGCGCCCGGTTCGACCGACGGCCTGTGTGCCAGTATCCACCATCCGGGTGTCGATGAAAAACGGATTACGTTCGTCGAAGAGGATTTCGTTGTTGGCGATATTGCCGGTGCCCAGGGTGTTCACTGGCATTCATTCTGGCACCCGGACCCGCCGGTGGTCGATAACATTCCAAAACCGCAGCCAGGTTCCATACCACCCGGCGTCACAGAACCCGGTTCGTCCGGATCGCCGCTGTACACGGCCGAGCAGCGCCTGGTCGGTGTACTCAGCGGTGGCCCGGCCGCTTGCGGTGCAACGGGCGCCAATCTGTCCGACTTCTATGGTCAGCTTGCCCATGCCTGGGACGGGCTGGGGACGTCGTCGACCCGCATGCGCGATCATCTTGATCCGACAGGCCTCAACCCCGACTTCATCGACGGCCGGGGCACGTCGCCATTCGACCTTGAACTGCAGCCAGCCTTGCTCGCGGTCTGCGCATCCGCCGGCAGTGTCGATGTCGATATCTCCGTGCAAGCCGATGCCGGATTCTCGGATCCGGTGATGCTGTCTTTGACCGACGCACCGCCCGGCGCGACCTCGTCGTTCTCGACAAACCCGGTCGTACCGCCGGGAAGCTCGCTTCTGACCTTCGGGTCGCTCGGCAACGCGACTGCCGGCGATTTCGTCGTCACGCTCACCGGCACTAGCGCCGATGAGGCGGCCGACAAAGCGCTTCCGTTTACGCTCAACGATATCGCACCGGACTCGGTCGATCTGCTCACTCCGGCAGACGGTGCCGGTGCCAGCCGGCAGCCGCAGCTCGAGTGGTCGACGCCGACAAGCCAGGGCGCGACCGATTTTCTGGTCGAAATCGCGACCGACCCCGGTTTTGGCGATATCGTCTACTCCGACATCGTTATCGGCGAGGCCAGTACTATCGTCTCTGCGCCGCTGGAGAGCAGTACGGAGTATTTCTGGAAGGTCACGCCTTCGAACGCCTGCGGCACGGCGGCCACATCGCAAACCTTCTCGTTCATAACGCAGGCCGCACCGGGAGATTGCGCGCCCGGCTCCGCCGAAATCGTCCATTTCACCGACGACATCGAAGCCGGTGATAACGGCTGGACCCATTCCTCGATCGTCGGACCCGATACCTGGGTTCGTCAGACCACCGACGCCAACAGCCCGGTGACTGCATGGCAAAGCGACGACGTCGCTGTCATCAGCGACCAGCGACTGGTCTCGCCGACCATTGCCTTACCCGAAACAGCCAATTTGCTGACCTTGCAATACTATGCGCAGCGCGGTCTTGAAGACGGCGGTGCTGGTTGCTTTGACGGCGGCATTCTTGAGTATTCAAGCGACGGCGGCCAGAACTGGAGCCAGGTCGGGGCGGCGCGATTGCTGACCAACCCCTATACCGGCCCGATCGACGATGGTTTCGAGAACCCCCTGATCGGCTCGGATGCCTGGTGCGGCAATCAGGGCTGGACCCGGACGGTAGTCGACCTTGCCGGACTGGAAGGGCTGGATATTCAGTTTCGCTATCGTCTGGGCACCGACAGCTCAGTGGAGGCCGATAGCTGGCGAATCGACGATGTCAGCGTAAAAAGCTGCGGGCTCGAGATGATTTTCAGCAACGGCTTCGAATCCCCGATACAGGTTCGCCGCTAAGCCCGAAGGTCCGGCAGCATCCGGATCCGGAGAGGCGATGCCGGAACTGCAAAAAGCCCGGCTGTGCGCCGGGCTTCTTGGAACGCTTGCTACAAGCCTTCCAATGACATGGCCACTGCCGACCGGGCAGCCTTTGATCCCGTCCCGGCTGCAGAGCAAGTCCGGAAACAGATCAGACCACTGGACAATGACCACTGCGAAGAGCTTGGGGTCGGGTATTGTGCATTCGAAATCAGATGCACGAGGCCCGACCTGACCCCGCAGTCGTCAAGATGACATCAGGATCACATCGGACGGATGATCCCGCAGGCATCCCGCGCACCGCCGGCGCAGCCACCTTCGAGTTCATCCTCGTGATCGCAGTAGGTGTCCTTTTCGGTGTGGATGATGAATGCGCTGCCGTCTTCGTCGAAGATGCTGAGACGGCCGGGCGAAAGTGTGACGCGATTGGTGGAGGTGCGCATTTCGCCGATGCCGTCTTCCACGCTCAGGTTGATCAGATCACCCATGTGGAAAGGGTGATTGAAGTCGGGTGCATCCGGTGTGGTCTTGCCGTGCGGGCCCGGATCATGATGTCCACCGGCGGCCGTGCAAGGTTCGCAATCTGCGGTCTCGTGGATATGTACGGCATGGTCGCCGTCGCTGAGGCCGCGGACGAGCATGTAGATTTCCACCTGCTTGATGCCTTCGGCGCTTGCCGCTTCGTGAAGCAGCGCCGAACCGACGATTCCCTCGTCCGCGCAGCCTTGAATCGTGGCCATGGCGACGTCCACTTTCTCGTGTTCATCGGCGAAAGCGGCGTTCATCGAAAAGAAAAAGAGCGCAAGCAAGCCGGCAGTAATGGCTATGCCCGGGCGCGTGGCAATGGCTGGAGTGGTCATGTTCTTCTCCTTGCGGTGATGGCAGTGGATTTTCCACTGATGGACGAACTCCAGTCCAATATAAACATGATTGGTACTTCATTCAACAGCAGATGGGCGAAACGGGCCTTGGGGACGAGCCAATAACCGGAGACACCGTTATCCAGAGCAAGACGCGCGCAGGCAAAACGCGGATAGCCACAAAAACGTATCGAGCCGTGCTTTGCGGGTTAATAAGTTCTCGACTCCGCTGAAAGTTACAAAAATAGCGGCGTGGCCTACTGGCTAATCGATCAGCGTCCTTATATGCGCAATCGCCGAGCGGCCCAATGCCGAGAGCGCGTAGCCACCTTCCAGACATGAAACGATCCGTCCATCGGCATGGCGTCGTGCGATCTCGGACAGCTGACCGGTGATCCAGGCGTAGTCGTCGTCGAGCAGCATGAAATGCGCCATCTCCTCTTCCACATGCCCGTCGAAGCCGGCCGAGATCATCAGCAGCTGCGGCCGGAACTGATTGAGGGCGGGCAGCCAGTGTTCCCGGATCGCGCCGCGGAACGCTTCGCTGCCGGTACCGGCCGGTAGCGGGGCGTCGACCAGGTTGGCGGTTTCGGCTTCGTGCCCTGTAAACGGATAAAACGGGTGCTGGAAAGTCGAGCAGAACAGGATGCGCGAATCGTCTCCGAAGATCTGCTCGGTGCCGTTGCCGTGGTGGACGTCGAAATCCACGATCGCAACGCGTTCGAGGCCATGATGAACAAGCGCGTGCGCGGCGCCGACCGCGATGTTGTTGAAAATGCAAAAGCCCATGGCGCGACTGGTCTCTGCGTGATGCCCGGGCGGGCGCACGCAGCAGAACGCCGCGTGGGCGCGGTTTTCCATCACCAGGTCTACGCCAAGCACGGCGGCACCGGCCGCGCGGCGTGCTGCATCCAGCGAATGCTCGGTCATCACGGTGTCGCCCTCGTCCAGGCAGACCATTTCGTCGGATCCGGGTGCGCCGGCCTCGATGGTGTCGATGTAATCCTCGTCGTGCACGCGCGCAAGCTGAGCGCGATCGGCCAGCGGCGCGTCGAAATGCTGCACCACGGTGTGCAGGCCGGACGCGATCAGTCGGTCTTCGATCGCGGCCAGACGATCGGCGGTTTCCGGATGGTGGGCGGCGACCCGGTGTCGGGCGCAGTCGGGGTGAGTGATGAATGCAAGTGCCATGACCCATTCTCGCCGATCGGCCCGCGTTTGCGAACCTAACTGAATCAATTTTTCGTACTTCGGATTTGCCCGCAACCCGATTGGCCTCGGTCATCAAAGCGCCTTATTGTGCGTGCTAAAGTCCCGGACGACCGGCAGATATAGAGAACACACGTATGGCGCCGCATTTCCTGGAACGTATTCTCGCACCGCGCAGCGTCGCCATCTTCGGTGCCAGCGACGAACCGGGTACGCTGGGACAAGTGCTTTTCGCGAACCTGCTCGGCGGCGATTTCCAGGGCGAGTTGCACGCTATCAACCCTCATCACGAACATGTCCAGGGTTACCCCTGTTACCGCGACCTCGATGCCCTGGGCCAGCCTGTCGACACCGCGCTGATTGCAACGCCGCCGCGCACCGTGCCGGGGATTCTCCGGCAGTGCGGCAAGCACGGCTTGCGCGGCGCGGTGGTGCTGTCTGCCGGCTTTCGCGAAACCGGCGAGGCCGGGCTCGAGCTGGAGCGCGAAATCCTCGAAGTTGCGCGCGAATACGACCTGCGCGTGATCGGGCCCAACTGCCTGGGAGTGATGCGTCCGGATGCATGCTTCAATGCCACTTTCAGCAATAACCAGGCACTGCCCGGCAACCTGGCGCTCGTTTCACAATCGGGCGCAATCTGCACGGCCGTGCTGGACTGGGCCTCCAGCCAGCAGATCGGATTTTCCACCGTGGTCTCTGTGGGCAACGCCGCCGACGTGCATTTCGGCGACGTCCTGGACTACCTTGCGCTGGACCGAAAGACCCGCAGCATACTGCTGTATATCGAGGGCGTGCGCGACGCGCGCGGGTTCGTCAGCGGGCTGCGGGCCGCGGCGCGCATGAAGCCGGTGATCGTGATCAAGCCGGGGCGAAGCGCCGAAAGTTCGAAGGCGGCGATGTCGCATACCGGTTCGATGGTGGGCGCCGACGACGTATTCGATGCCGCACTGGAACGGGCTGGTGTGGTGCGCGCCACCACCATCGCCCAACTGTTCGCGGCCGCACGCGTGCTTTCTGAGGGGTATTCGGTCAAGGGCAACCGGCTGGCGCTGGTGACCAACGCCGGCGGACCCGGCGTGATGGCGGTCGATCGTGCGCTTGAGCTGGACGTGGCGCTGGCAAGCCTTTCCGGGACGACCATCGACACACTGGACGCCGAATTGCCGGCGCATTGGTCGCGCGGCAATCCCATCGACGTTCTGGGCGATGCCGGGCCGGATCGCTTTGCCACTGCGCTGGAGGCGTGTCTGGCCGACGACGGTGTCGACGGGGTCATCACCATGCTGACGCCGCAGGCAATGACCGACCCACTCGGCGTGGCGCGAGTCACCGCAAAGCTGGCCGCCGGGACGCGCAAGCCGCTGCTGGCATGCTGGATGGGCGAGAAGCAGGTGCAGCCGGCGCGCGAATATGCCACGCGAGAACGCCTGGCGCATTTCAGGACGCCGGAAGCCGCGGTGGAGGCGTTTTCCTACCTGGCCGCCTACCGGCGCAACCAGCGGCTTCTATTGCAGGTGCCCGATCCGTTGTCCGACAGTTCCGGGACCGACCTCGAGGCGGCGCGCGGCGTCATCGAATCGGTACTGGATGACGGGCGCAAGGTGCTGAACACGATGGAATCCAAGGCCGTGCTCAAGGCGTTTCGCATTCCGGTCACGCAGACCGCTCGCGCCAGGACGCTGATCGAAGCGCTGGCGATGACCGAGGTGCTGGGCTACCCGGTGGTCATGAAGATCGACTCGCCCGATATCACCCACAAGTCCGACGTCAACGGCGTGCGTCTGAACATCGACTCCGATGCGGCAGTGCGCGAGACCTGGAATCAGTTGCGCGCCGATGCCGAACGCCTGAAACCCGAAGCCCGGATTGTCGGGATTACGGTCGAGCGCATGCACACCAGCCACTACGGTCGCGAGCTGATGATCGGCGTCATGCGCGATCCGGTGTTCGGGCCCGTGATCAGTTTCGGTTCCGGCGGTACGTCGGTTGAGGTGCTGCGCGACCGCGCCGTCGCGCTGCCCCCGCTCAACGAAATCATCATCGAGGGCATGATCGCCAGGACCCGCGTGGCCAGAATGCTCAAACGATTCCGCAACATGCCGCCGATCGACGAGCAGGCGCTGGAACAGGTACTGCTACGCGTATCGGAAATGGTGTGCGAGTTGCCCGCGATTCGCGAGATGGATATCAACCCGCTTATCGTCGACGAGCGCGGGCTGGTGGCGGTGGATGCGCGCATCACCGTGGACCAGGATGCCTCGGACGAAGCCGGTGCCTGCGTCACGGATCGTTACGCGCACATGGCGATCCATCCGTATCCGGCGCACCTGGTCGATACCCACACGCTGAGCGACGGCACAGAATTGACGGTGCGGCCGATTCGGCCCGAAGATGCGAAGATCGAGCAGGAATTCGTGCGTCGGCTGTCCGAAGAATCGAAGTATTTCCGATTCATGCAGGCTGTCTCGGAACTCACACCGCAGATGCTGGTGCGCTTCACCCAGATCGACTACGACCGCGAGATGGCGCTGATCGCCGTGCACGAGCAACCCGACGGTAGCGAACTGCAGGTAGCCGTGGCCCGTTACACCATGGATCCGGACCGCACCGCGTGCGAATTCGCGCTGACCGTTGCCGACGAATGGCAGGGCCGCGGCGTCGGCTATCACCTGATGGAAAAGCTGATGGAGGTCGCGCGCACCCGTGGCATGGACACGATCCACGGCGAGGTGCTGGCCGCAAATTCCCATATGTTGGGCCTGATGCAGCGGCTGGGCTTCGAAATTCGCATGAGCCCCGATGAAACCGACATCAAGCTGGTGCGAAGATCGCTGGTTTGAGCAAAAAGCGACCGGGCTGAAAGCGGGGCACGAAGGGCACGTCCCCTCAGGCGCATTGCTTGTATCGGCCACGCCGCTTCCAAACCCTTGCGCCGGCGGCGGGGCAGGGTGCGGGGACGTTCCCCAAGGCCGCCTTATTCACCACTCCAGCGACTTCGGCACCGCCGGGCACCGCGTGACCGTGGGGTGGTCAACAAGCTGGGCTATGACTTGTCCGGGTTGAACGACTGCATGTACGGATTGGCGTCGGTGCGCTGGATGTTGATGAAACCGTACTCGGTCGCCTGGTGGCAGGCGTTGCAGGTATCGACCAGCTCGCCGAAGCTTGCGTCGATTGCATCCCAGTCACCGTTCTCGGCATCGACAGCCTGCTCGAAGCGCTCGAACGCCGGCGCGAGCATGCCCTCGGTCAGTTCACCGACCGGTTTGCCGTGGTATTCCTCTATTTCGGTGGTCGCCTCCAGCGTCTCCTCGATCTCGTGGGCATAGAAATCAACGAGTTCGCGGTTCTGGTGGCGGATCGAAAGATCGAGCTTGTGCGAGAAGTACTGCATCTGACCCATCAGGCCGATCAGGTTGTGGTCTTCGCTCTCTTCGGAAGCAGTTGCGGCGTTGCTCAGCAACGCGGCGAACAGGATTGTCATGAGTCTCGGCATTTGGCCAGGTCCTCTCGTTTGGTAAATTTGACGCGCCACGGAGGATAACAAGCACGCATGGGCATTGCGTTTTTGGTCCCGCAACATTGACTGGACTCTAGCAGGTCCGTATCCTTCGGCTCGATCGAAATATACTCAGCAGTTGTGCATCGCAACTTGCGAGACTGAATTGATTTCATCGCTGGGCAGCCTGTTTTCGCATCACCTTCGCCGGTGGATTCCCGATCCGTTCGTGTTCGCGCTGGTCCTGACGCTGGCGATCGGTGCGCTGACGCTCGTATTTACCGATTCGACGTTCGATGAACTGACCGGCCACTGGTACCGCGGGTTCTGGATGCTGCTCGAATTCGGCATGCAGATGGTGCTGATCCTGGCGACGGGCTTCGCCATCGCGCTCTCACCACCGGCCTCGCGTGCGATCGACGCATTGGCGAAGTTCGCTCGAACGCCGGGCGCGGTTTACCTGGTGGTGCTGGTGGCCGGCGGCTTGTTCAACCTGGTCAGCTGGGGTTGGACCGTACTGGCCGCGGTGCTGGGCCGCGAACTGGCCCGGCGGGTCAAGGGCGTCGATTACGCCTACCTGATCGCCTGCGTCTACATTTCGGGTCAGCCCTGGGTGGGCGGTCTGTCGAGTTCGATTCCGCTGCTGCTCAACACGCCCGGCAATTTCCTGATCGAGTCGGGCGTGCTCGATTCAACCATCGCCACTTCGCAAACCATCGGGAGCCGGCTGAACCTGGCCTATGTCGCGATGTATTTCGCCACCCTGCCGCTGCTGATGTGGTGGATGCGGCCGAGCGCGCGCCAGACGCGCACGCTGGACGAACTGCGCGACCCCGATGAGCGCGAAGTCAGAACCGTCGCCGAGGAAGCCCGCGCGCAGACGCTTGACGGCAAGAGTGTTTCGGATCGTCTCAACAACGGCAGCGTCATTCAGTTACTGGTGGCGGCCGCAGCACTGTGGTTCATCTTCGGCCATTTTGCCGCCAACGGCTTCGATATCGACCTGAACATCATGATTTTCATCTTCATCGCGCTCGGGCTCATCGCCCATCGCACGCCGATGCGCTACGGCCTGGCGATGAAGCGCGCCTGCGGCAACGTCTACGGCATCGTGTTCCAGTACCCGTTCTACGCCGGCATCATGGGCATCATGATGTTCTCGGGGCTGGGCACCCAGATCTCGCTGTGGCTGGCCGAAGGCGCGACGCTGGAGACGCTGCCGCTTATTGCACAATTTGCGGGTGCCGCGATCAACTTCGCAATCCCCTCGGCCGGCGGCGAGTGGGCGGTGATCGGCCCCTCGCTGACCGAAACCGCGCTGAGCCTCTCGGCGCATCTTTCTCCAGACCAGCAGCAGGCGTTCGTCGCCCGCATTGCGATGGCCGTGGCTTATGGGGAGACCTCGACCAACCTGCTGCAGCCGTTCTTCCTGCTGGCCGTACTGCCGGTCATGGGTGCCGGCGTGATCATCCACGCGCGCGATGTGATGGGCTACCTGGTGATTCCGTTCGTTGTGGTCTACATCCTGACCGCGTGTCTGGTCGGGTTGTTTCCGTTCTGACAGGCGTCGATCGGTCTTGCCATCGACCGGCCCTGTCTGCCGGCGGTTCCAGGCGGCAGGGGAAGACATTGAAGGGGCGGAAACAAGAAAAGGCCAGGGTCCGCGAGGGACCCTGGTCGTGTTCCATCCCGACTGGAAGCAGGCTTCCAGCCGCTTTCTCGTTGCTTACTGCGACTCGAAGCCGTCGGCGAAGATCAGGTCGGGGACGAAGGTATCTCCGTCACCGATCACCGGTTCGTCGACTTCGGGTGCGTCGGGCGCGGTCCATTCCGGATAGGTATCGGTATACCAGACGCGCGAGTAGCGAGCATCCGAAAGAGGTTCGTCGGGCAGCGGGGCCGTGTCGAATTGCGCCCAGGCGCTGTACAGCGTGTCGCCGGCCGGGCTCATCGCCAGGCTGGCTTCCTCCGCCGATACGTCGCTGCCGGTGGTCAGGCGACTGAACTCGTTGCAGAAGATTCCGGCCGTAGTCGTCAGACCCGGCAGGCAGAAGCCTTCCATGTTTGATTCGGGGGCTTCGACCTGGTAGTGATCACCAAACTGGACTGCGCGGCCGTAGAACAGATCCAGCGCGATGGCTTCACCGTCGGCAACGGTCGTGTTGTCGCCGGTTTCGTAGACCACGAAGAATCGGGTTGGATTGAACTGGTCGGAATCCGGATCGGAGCTCATGCCGGCGTCGATGCTCGACATTGTCGGCGGCGTCGGCGCGTAGCGCGGATCGAGAACGGTCAGTTGGAAGGTCGGTTGCGCGTCCGCGTTTTGCAGCTGCGAAACGTTACGCGCCTGCTCGGCTGCGCCGGCTGCGTAGGCCGTGCATACCTGGGTCGCGTCGTTGGCGACTTCTCCGTCACGCATGAACTCGCAAGTAGTCGTGCCGCCGCCACCCCAGGTCGGTGGCGTCGTGGTCCAGCTACGGCCGCCGTCGAACGAGCGGCGAATGTAGAGCTCGTAGCGGTCGCTGCCGATGGTATTCCGCTTCCAGTTCGGAGACCACGCGTACATCATAACGGCCATGTCGCGCCACAGATAGCCGCGGTGGCCCTTGGCCACGTCCAGCGGGTTGTACCAGGACTGATCGTCGAGGTTGCTGCCCAGCGTCGTGGATTCTGCGAACGTGCCGCATTCCGGCGAACCCGGGCACTGGACCCAGGTTTCCACCAGGTCGAACCCGAGCTGGTCGGTCGGATCATCGCTGGCGATGCCGATTTCGTCGATTGTCGGACAGACGCCGTCGCTGGTGTCATTGTCGCCGCCACCGCCGGTCGCGCAGGTCTTGGGCGTGGTGCCGGAAACATTTACCGCCGGGCTCATGCAGATGCCTTTGGGATAGTAGGGATTGCTGTTATCGCTGAACAGGGTTGCCTCGCATACCAGATTGGAGAAATCGTACGGATTGACCGAAGCGCCGGCGTTGACGATACGACGCGCCATGATGTCGGCCGGGCCGCCTTGTTGCAGCAGGCCCTGCTTGAACGTCGGCAGGGCTACCAGCTTGCTGCCGTCGCTGACATTGACCAGCGGTTGTACCAGCAGGCTTCCGCGCCTGGCGATTTCAGTCCGATAGATCTCGTAGTTGTAGTCGATGCCGCTGGTATCCCCGATGAAGTTCCACATGTCGACGGTGCTCATCGGCGGGTAGAAGTCTCCGGTGCGCCAGTCGGTTTCGGGCTGGTTCAGCAGGCTGCCCTGATTGACCAGATTCTTGACCAGACCGGTATCGCTCAGGTCTGCGCTGGTTTGCGGGCTGCCCATCTCGAACGAGAAGTACCAGACATTCTTGCCTTCGTCGGCAACTTCGCATTCCGGGTCGCCTTCGGTACAGGGGGTGGCTTCCTTGACATCGGTTTCGCCGACCCGGAAGAAGAACTGGTCCTTGTCCTCGAGTGCCGCGCGCGTGGTTTCGGTGCCTGCTTCGAAGAAGAAGCGGCCCAGGCCCTTGCTTTCTTCAGCGACGATGACGACCCATGCGCCTACCGTTTCGTCCAGTTCATTGGTTCTGGGCAGCAGGCCGATTCTGGCGCGCGTGGCCGCGGTGTTGGCGACATTGGGCAGCCCGTCCTCGCTGACACAGATCTGGGTCAGCTGATTGTTCTGACCGGTCGGAATCTCGACCGTATCGGCGCACTGATTTTTCAGGCCGTAGGGCGATGCCGTTGCATCTTCGCAGAACAGCAGTTCTCCTTCGCCGGTACCGCTGCCCGTGCAGCGGGCATTGTTGGTGAGTCGCATCGGTACTGCAAAAGGCACATAGGCTTTCGGCTTGGTGGTGTCGACCGCCCAGTAATCGATGAGTGACTGCGGATTGCCGTTGACATCGAGGACGGTCTCGAAGTGTTCGTCGGGCAGGAATGAATACCAGATATCGGTCTGGCTGTTGCCGATCGCGCCGCTCCAGCCTTCGCCCGGACCTTCGCCGGCGCCGGGCCGCAACCCGCCGGGATCTTCCTGCCAGATGACCGCAACGCCGGCATCGCCGACCATCGCGATCTCCACCCGGTTGACATCGCGTCGTCCGGAGGTCAGGCGTTCGGGCTTGTACCAGATGACGTGATTGGATTCGAGCACGCCTTCGGTGCGAGGATCGTCGCCTTCGAAAAGTACGCCGCGGGCGGTCCAGAGGCAGTTGAACGGGACTTCGCCGATGGTCGGAAAGCCCTGTTCGGCGTAGTCGACCGAGCCCTGGGATCCGGCGACGCCGAACAGGTCGGTCAGGTAGAGGTCGGCGGTCCGGTCGATGCCGAGGAACGTGGCTACTTCATTGAGGTCGCGAATGTAGTCGGAGTCGGTATCTGCCGTGTAGGCGGGCGATCCCGAAGAGCAGTAGCGGCTGGGCCACGCCACGGCGATGTGATTGCCGGCTACGGCGTGGGCGATATTGACCACATCGCCGGGATAGTCGGGCAGCACTGAGCTGAAAAGCGTCGCCGACTCCGACAGGTTGGTGGACTTCCACGAGTTGCCGTCGTCCAGGCTCACTGCTGCATAGGCATCACGCTGGCCGAACCCGACGAAACCACCGGCATTTTCATCTCCCGCGGCTTCGGGGCGCTCTACCGGTCCGTACAAGAATGCACTGATCAGGGGCTTGGCTACAGTCCGGTCCTTGACCAGCAGCCCGTCGGCGTCGTTGTATTCGACAGGGTCGGCCACGGTGCCGTCCGAACGCTGCGCGGGCACATAAGTGCGCAGATACTTGATGAAAGTGTGCTCGGCTTCCGGGGGAATACCATCCGGCACGATGTTGTCTTGTGAGAGCGCATCGATGTTGATGTTCTCGGCCATGTTCTTGTTGATGGCTTCGCCTGCTTGAGCAGACGCAGAATCGATCAGCGCCGCATTCAAAAGTAATGCCGGCACCAGCGCAGCCGCTAAGAGTTTGATATTCATGACAACCTCATCTTTGATAGGTTTGGCCTTGCGATTCCGGCTCAGCCGAACCGTCCGCACTCGCTTTCGAGGATCCTTCCCCAAAGATCAGAAATCCCAACCTGCAAAGAAGCGATCCTTTGCTTACGTATATAACAATAACTACTAAATTAGATATACATCATGATCTAAATCAAATCTTCACGCGTGCACGGTGAACGCGTTCTCGCAGACTGTGCCGCGCCGAGAACAGCGACAGGCCAACTCGGAGAGGGGACGAGACGGCGGAGTGCGGCCGGGCCGTCAAGCGTAGTGCGGTGCCTGGCGGGCCGGGCGCCTTCAGCGCCAATTCTGCTGCAGATCAACCAGCGCTTGCCGGGCGCGCCAGGGGCAGTTGACGACGGCCATGCCGCAGCCGGTCATGCGGCCCAGGCGCTGGTCGGCCGGGAACTCGATGCGAAGGTCCAGCCACTGTTCGCCTTCGAGACCGAGAGCGCCGGGCAGCGCGTCGGGCGTGGTGTCGCGGCCTTCGATGACCGGGTACCAGATGATGTAGACGCCATGGCCGAACAGCTTCATGGCCCGGCGCATCGCTTCGGCCATGTCGTCGAGCTCGGTTTTCAGTTCGAACGAGGGGTCGATCAGCACCAGTCCGCGCCCGGCGGGCGGCGGCAGGTATTGCGCCAGCGCTGCGTAGCCGTTGCCGGCATGAACCCGGACCTGCCGGTCACCGGCGAAGCGTTCGGACAGCGCCCGCTGCTCGGTCGGATGCAGTTCGCACAACACGAGTTCGTCCTGTGGCCGCAGCAGGGCGCGCAGCAGCAGCGGCGAGCCGGGATAGCGGCGCAGCGTAGCGTCGGGATTGCGCGCTTCGATCAGCGCCAGGTAGTCGGCTTGCGGTCCCTTCGGCCAACGCTCGGCCCACAGTCGGCCGATGCCGCGCTCGTACTCGCGGTTCTTCTGCGCAGCCTCGCTTTCCAGATCGTACAGCGCGGGTCCGGCGTGCGTATCGATAAACCGAATGCCCTTGTCCTTGTGCTGCATCGTGCGGACCAGCGCGATCAGCACGGTGTGCTTGAAGACGTCTGCCGGGTTGCCGGCGTGAAAGCCGTGGCGGTAGCTCAGCATGAAGTCACCGGCAACGCGCCATGGTTTCGACTATTGGCGTTCTGCATACGCTGAGCGTAGCGCAGTAGAGACGCCGGGGCGGATGCGCGTGCGATGCGGATGATCGAAGGTTCGCATGTTTCCGACAGTTCCATCCTTCTTTTTCGTGGATTGCGTCCGTGCCGGCATTCATGCTATACCGGGGATGTCGATTTCCGGGCAACCCGCAACGACATGATCAGACAATTCCATTGTTTTGTATTGGCATTGGCAGCCATCGGGACGTGTCACGCCGTGGAGCCACCGGTCTCCCGGCTCGTGGTCGGCGGCGACAAGGCCTATCCGCCTTTCGAGTGGGTCGCCGAGGACGGCCGGGCCCGCGGCTTCAACGTCGAGTTGATTCGGCTGCTGACCGAACCGGCAGGCGTGGAAACCGAGTTCAGACTGGGCGACTGGCCGGATGTGCTTGCCGGGCTCGATGCCGGCGCGATCGACATCGTGCCGATGTTCGTCTCCGAGCAGAGGCGCCAGCACTACCGCTTCACCAACATCTACGTCTACCAGACGCACGTCCTTTTCGGATTGCCGGCGCGCGAGCCGCTGGACGGTATCGAAGCCCTGGGCGATTCCACGCTGGTGGTCGAGGCGAGGTCCTACGCCGAAGCCGAACTGCGGGACCTACAGCCGGAACTGTCGCCGAAACTCACGGCCAATACCCGTCAGGCGGTGCAGATGATCGCGGAGGGCAATATCGACTACGCGCTGCTGGCGGCCCCGGTGGCGCACGAGTTGATCGCGCGCGCCGAATGGGCAATCGAGCGCAAGTCGCCGCCCATGTGGCCACGCGGGTATGCATTGGCGGTGCGCATGGAGAACGAGGCCCTGGCGAGTTGGCTGCAGTCGAGACTGGTCGAGGTGATGTCGAACGGACAGTATCTTGAGCTTTACGAGCAGTGGTCCGCTCGTCTCGAGCCCGGTCGCGACCCCGTGGCCGGATATCTCCGAATGGCGCTGATTGCGCTGATCGTCGTCGGGCTTGCGATTGTTGCGTTCCTGATCTGGAACTTCAGCCTGCGCCGCCAGGTCGCGCGGCGCACCGAGCAGGTCGTCGATGAACTCGATCAGCGGCAAAAGGCGGAAAGTCAGGCGCGGGAAATGGCCAGGCGCGAACCGATCACGGGTCTGTACAACGCCCGGTACTTCTGCGGTAAATGCGATGAAAAGCTCGCAGCGCAACCTTCCGCGCGGAAGGCCGAATTGATGCTGGTCCGCCTGCTGGAAGTCGAGACCGTCGTCCGGGCGTTCGGCTATCGGGTTGCCGAAAGAATGGTGACGGGGTTCGGAGCGGCGCTCCGTCGCACGTTCGACGAACCGGTCGCCCACCTCGGGCGCGGCACCTTTGCGGTTTTCGACCAGGCCGGCGCGGCCAGTGAACGCATAGACCAGCTGGAGCGTTCGATTTCGCAGGACGAGAGCCTGATCCATCCGCGTTTCGTCACTGGCTCGGCGATACATCCGGACGACGACACCGACGTCAACGAACTGCTTCACAAGGCCGAACTGGCGCTGGCCGAAAGCCTTAGTCAGCAATGTCGCTGGACGCGCTATCGGAAAGACCTTCAAGCGAATCCGGCAGACCTGAAGATCGTTCAAAGCCTGCATGGCAATGAAATCGAGGGGCTGACCTTCGCGATCCAGCCGCAGATCTCGCTGCGCGACGGCGCCATCCAGGCCGGCGAACTGCTTGCCCGCTGGCGGCATCCGGAACTGGGCGATCTGCAGCCCGATCGCTTCATCCCGTTGCTCGAAAGCGCCGGATTGATCGGGCGGTTGACCCTGCATGCGTTTGATGAGGCGCTCGCGTTGCTGGCACGGCTCGAGTGGCGCGGTGATAGCTTCCGGGCCAGCGTGAACGTCAGCGTGCGCGACCTGGTCGATCCACTGTTTCATGAACGTCTCGCCGCATTGCTGGACGCAAACCGGAATGCGGCGGGCAGGCTCAAGCTGGAAATTACCGAAACGGGATTGATCGACGACCGGACCGTGGTTCGCGACAATCTCGAGCGACTTGCGCGGCGGGGCGTGAAGATTTCCATCGATGATTTCGGAACCGGCTATTCCACACTGGATTACCTCAGCCGGTTCCCGATCAGCGAGGTCAAGATCGATCGCTCCTTCGTGTTCCGAATCCTCGAAAGCCCGCGCGACAAGAGCATCGTGCGCTCGACGATCGAGATGGCGCACGAAATGGACATGACCGTCATCGGCGAGGGTGCCGAAACGCAGGCCCATATCGATGCACTTGCCGACCTGGGCTGCGATCTCGCCCAGGGCTGGGCGGTCGGCTATCCGCAGTCCAGAGAGGACTTCCTGGAGCAACTGCGCAGCCGCGAATCGAGCCGGTCGCAGGCTTGACCCTTCCAGCACGAATGGACCGATGACCAGATCCCGGGTCATGGGCTGTTCGGCGCGCGTTTTGCCGTTATGCTTTGCGCATGGATATGGATTCAGGTGCTCATTTTTCACGCTGCAGGCGATTTCGCTACGCGCTGTGGCGCGAGTGGGACGCATCATTGCCCGCTGTAATGCTGATCGGTCTGAATCCCTCGACTGCCGACGCCAAGCGCGACGATCCGACCATCCGCCGTTGCATCGGATTCGCCCGCGACTGGGGGTTCGGTCGTCTTTGGGTGCTCAATCTGTTTTCATTACGGGCGACGTATCCAGAGGACCTCAAGGCCTCGATCGACCCGATCGGACCGCGCAACGACTGGTGGATACGGCGCATGGCGCAACAAGTGGACGCCGTGGTGGCGGTTTGGGGCAACGACGGCGCTTTCCTTGATCGCTCGGCGCACGTGCGCGCAATGCTCGGCGATCGCCTTGAAGCGATCCGGCTCAACGCCGGCGGCGAGCCCGCGCACCCGCTCTACCTGCCCAGGGGCCTGAAGCCGAGCCGTTGGCCGCTGAATGCCTGAAAGCCTCTGACGTTCGACGCCCCCATCCCGGCCTCCCCCGCAAGCAGAAGAATGACCGCACCGGCGGAAGGACATGAATTGCTCCCAGCGCTGCTTCAACCTTCCCGGCCAGGTAGACCGGCGTAAGATCGAGCGTCCGTCAGTGCAGACAATTCGGCGAACAAAACGAGGCGAGATACGAAATGTCATTCCGGAAATCATGTAAACGCGACCCGGCAACGGGCGATTCAATGGCGCCGGTCCGGGGATACGGACTGCACTGGCAGCCATGCTGTCGCGATCGGCGGAGACATTCACGTGATCGGCGGCTATACCGTGGCCGAGGATCATGCCGAGCGTTCGACGCCGGGCGTCTACCGACTCGACATGGCGGCGCAGCCGGGCTGGACGCGCGTGGCGACCATGCCGGTGCCGGTCGACGATGCGGTCGCGCTGGTGCACGAGGACAGGTATCTGTACCTGGTCAGCGGCTGGAGTGATTCCGGCAACGTCAACCTGGTGCAGGTCTGGGACAGTCGGAAAAATGCCTGGCGGCAGGCCGAGCCGTGGCCGGGCACGCCGGTATTCGGCCACGCCGGCGGCATGGTGGATAACCGGCTGGCGATCGTCGGCGGCATGAACGCCGCTCGCGAGCCTACTGCGCGGATAATCGGATTCAAGCTTTCGCCGGCGATCCCATGCGGGTCGGCCGAATGACGCCGGTGCCCCGGCCGCCGTGGACTTGGAATCTGTCCGTCTCAACCTGATGTGAAATACAGAATGACAATTCCCGTTCTTCTGGGAAGCGGGTGCGGGTCACAAGCGCACAGTCGTCTTTTGTCGTCGACCAGACCCGAATCTGGCTCGAACCAGGCCCGGCCCGGATTAAGCAAACTGAACCGGTTAGATCGACTCAGTTACACAACATTGCATCTGTTACACATTGCATCGGTTACACAAGGAGAAGCTCATGAATCTCGAAGTACTGGACAAGAGCGACGCGCCTCAGGCCTCGCGCGACCTGCTCGAAAAGGCAGAAAAGAATTACGGATTCATCCCGAACATTCTTGGCGTGATGGCCAATTCTCCAGCGCTGCTGGAAGCCTACATGTCGCTGTCGCAGATCTTCGAAAAGACCGATTTCTCGGCGGCCGAGAAGCAGACCGTGCTGCTGGCCGTGAGCACCGAGAATGAATGCGACTATTGCAAATCCGCCCACACCGCGATCGGCAAGATGCAGGGTGTAGACGACGCCGTGCTCAAGGCCATTGCGAGCGGTGACAAGCTGCCCGACGACAAGCTCGACGTTCTGTTCAACTTCACGCGCACGATGGTCGAAAAGCGCGGTCATCCGTCGGCCGACGACTTGCAGACGTTCTTCGATGCCGGCTATTCGGAAGCCCAGGTGCAGGACGTGATCGTCGGCATCGGGATGAAGACGATGTCGAATTACAACAATCATATTGCCGACACGCCGGTCGACGAGCAGTTCAAGGGCTAGAAGCTACTGCGCGTGCGCCTGACGGCGTCCGGCGGTGCTCGGATTCCTCATGTACAACTTCGTACACTCCGGATCCTGCGCTCCGGCGGCCGCCGTCAGCCACCCGCTCGCGACGCTTCTGGCCTCGGAGCTTTGCTGCATCGTTCCTCGGTTCCCCCGGTTGTGTCCTGGTTATCCAGACCAAGTGGGCAGCCGATTGCAAGAATTACAAGACTGGCCGGAACATCGCGCTCACGCAACACTCCAAACTGGAACCTGCTTCAGCATCCCCCGACCGACCAGTGCAGGCAGGACCGAGACAACCCCGCTCCGATAGTCACCGAAGCCGGAATCTTCGGACTGCCCGTAAGCCGAAGAAGAACACTCCGCACGGACAAGAAGATCCAGGACCAAAGCTCGATGCCTTACACCTAACCCTCAGACCGACCCCGACCAGCACCTCGAACAGCTGCCGCCTGTAAAAAGCGCTTTTGCCTACTTTTCAGGCGCTTGTGAAAAGTAGGTCGCCTGCAAGCGCGCAGCGCGTGGCGAAACAGTTTTTGGACGTTGGAGTTGATTTTGAAGTCGAAAAGCCGTCGGCACCCGGCTTGGGGCCCAGTGCCAATCGCGCGGCGAAATAGTTTCGAAGTTGGAAGTTGAAAACCACCGCGCCCGGTCGGGCCGCCTTCACCCAAACCGATCGAAAATGACCCCCAACCACATAAGGCCGGCAATCAGCATCGCCGTCATGACCATGGCCGAACCGGCATCCTTGGCCTTGCCGGCCAGATCGTGCTCTTCACGCCCGACCCGGTCGACCACCGCCTCGATCGCCGAATTGCCGAGTTCGGCGGCCAGCACGAGCGTCCAGCTTCCGACCAGCAGCGCGAATTCGGTCCAGCTTTGTCCCAACCAGACTGCCAGCGGAATCACGGCGACCAGGACGGTTATCTGGGTTCGGAATGCGGCTTCATCGCGAAATACGCGGAAATAGCCCTTGAGCGAGTTGCGGGTGGCATAGATCAGGCGCTGGATTTCGTTGCGCGGTGCCCGTGATTTCATGCGGCGACCCCGTAGGCCACGAGCAGCGGTTCCAGCGCGGCTTCACGCCCGCGGAAGGCCAGCCATGATTCGTGCATCGGGCGGCTGCCGCCGACCGAGAGGATTTCGTTGCGCAGACGCGCGCCGCTGGCACGATCCAGCAGGCCGTTTTCCCGGAACATGCCGAAGGCGTCGCGCGCCAGCCGTTCGGCCCATAGATAGCTGTAGTACCCGGCCGCGTAGCCGCCGTCGAACAGGTGACTGAAGCTCATCAGGTACCGGTTGAACGACGGCATGGGCATCACCGCCACATGGTCGTGGATCGCGTGCATCACGGCGACCGGGTCTTCCACCGGCCTGCTGTGCAGCGCCAGGTCGGTCAGCGCGAACTCGACCTGGCGCAGCAGCGCCAGCGCGCCGAGGAATTTACGATCAGCTTCCAGGGCTTCGATCCATTTGCGCGGCAGCGGCTCGCCGGTCTCGAAATGGCGGGCGAAGCGATCCAGGAAGTCGGCTTCCCAGACCCAGCCCTCGAGCAGCTGGCTGGGCAGCTCGACGGCGTCCCATTCGACGCCGGAAATGCCGGCCACGGGCGGCCAGTCGACCCGCGTCAGCAGATGGTGCAGGCAGTGGCCGAACTCGTGGAACAGCGTCACAACGTCGTCGTGCGTCAGCAGGCTTGGGGTGCCTTCACCCGGCTGGGCGAAATTGCATGTCAGGTAGGCTACCGGCGCACGCGCCGGTCCGGTCCCTATCGCCATGCGCTGGCGGCAGACGTCCATCCAGGCGCCGCCCTGCTTGCCGGACCGTGCGTACAGATCGATATAGAGTCCCGCCGAGGCCTTTTCGCCGTCCAGTTGCAGGCGGTAGAAGCGGACCGCGGGATGCCAGGTCGATACAGCATCGTCGCGCGTCAGGCGGGCGCCGAAAAGCGCTTCGGCGAGCTCGAACAATCCGCCCAGCGTGGCTTCGAGCTCGAACCACGGCTTGAGTTTCTCCTGGCTCAGGCCCAGGCGTTGCTCGCGCATTTTCTCGGAATAGTAGGCAACGTCCCACGGTTGCAGCTTTTCGGGCCCGCCGAGCCCGGTGGCGAATTGCTGAAGTTCATCGAGCTGTCCGCTTGCCTCGGGCCGGGCGCGTTCGGCGAGGTCTTCGAGAAATTGCTCGATGGCGCCGACGCCGGGCGCCATGCGGCGCGAGAGTTTGAGCTCGGCAGCACTGGCGTAACCCAGCAGACCGGCCTGCTCGCGGCGCAGCGCCAGCATCTCGTCGACGATGGGTTCATTATCGTGCTGCCCGGCCTGCGGACCCTGAGCCGAGGCTCGGGTCGCATGCGCCGTGTAGAAGCGTTGGCGCAGGTTCCGGTCGTCGGCGTAGGTGATGACGGCCCGGTAGCACGGGTAGGACAGATCGGCGCGCCAGCCGGATTTGCCCGCGTCGGCCGCCTTGGTCGCCAGCATCTCGAGGTCGGAAGACGGCAGCCCGGCAAGGGCTTGCGCGTCGTCGAAATCTTCCGCCCAGCCTTCGGTGGCGTCGAGCACGTGATTGCCGAAGGCGTTGCCGAGCCTTGACAGCTTGAGACTGGTCTCGGCAAAACGCTTGCGCTCGGGATCCGGGAGGTCGACGCCGGACTGGCGGAAATCGATGAGCTCCTGCTCGACCATTCGCCTGAATGCCGCCGGCTGCTCGGTGAACCCGTCGTGTTCCGAGACGGTTTTCCAGCATTCGAACAGCGCGCGGTTATGTCCTCTGGCGGTGTAGAACGCTGTGATTTTTTCCAGGCAGGCCGAAAATGCTTCGCGCCAGGCCGGTGTGTTGACCACCCCGTGCAGATGGCCGACCGACGACCAGGCCAGTGCCAGGGCGTCGTCGACGAGCACCTCGCGCGCGATGGTTTCCGGGTTGGCGGGCAATTCACCGGACTCGATGGCGTCGATCAGGCGCTGGTAGTCGCCCAGACGCGCCTCGATCGCCGGCAATGCATGGTCCGGCGTGATTGTCTCGAAGACGGGCAGGCCTTCGGCAAGCAGGGGGTTCGTGGCTTCGGTCATGAAAACAAGTCGTCCAGTAGTTCGTCTATGGCCTCAATGGCGCGCTCGAGTCGATGCGCCTCGGGCAGCAGCGTCAGGCGGAAGTGGCGCGCGTCGGAGATATTGAAGCTGGTGCCGGGCACGATAAGAATGTGAGCATGTTCGAGCAGGCGCTCGGCGAATGCGTGGTCGTCGAATCCGGCATCGAGGTTGCGCCGGACGCTGGGAAAAGCATACATCGCACCCTGGGGCGCCACCAGTTCAAGGTGGCGCGAGCGTGCCACGGAATCGACGACTGCACGTCGCGACTCGTAAAGCCGGCCTTCGGGATCGACCAGCTCCTGGATTGACTGATAACCGCCCAGCGCGGTTTGCACCGCCCACTGGGTGGGCACGTTGGAGGAGAGCCGGAGCGCGGCCAGCTTTTCGACCGCAAAGCGATAGTCCTCCGCGCGATCGAGCTCGCCGGTGAACACCATCCAGCCGACCCGCCAGCCGCACGCCCGGTAGACCTTGGATAACCCGCCGAAGGTAATGCACACCGCGTCTTCGACCAGCGTGGCCAGGGGCACGAACTCGGCGTCGTCGAAGGTGATGGCGTCGTAGATTTCGTCCGACAGCAGCACCAGGTCGTGGCGTTGGGCGATCTCGGCCAACCGCTTGAGCAGTGGCCTGGGATAAACGGCGCCTGTCGGATTGTTCGGGTTGATGACCACCAGTGCCCGGGTTGTCGGCGTGATCTGCGCCTCCAGTTCGTCCGGGTCGGGCAGGAACCCATTTTCGGCCCGGCACTGGTAGTGCACGGCCTTGCCGCCGTTGAGCACGGTTGCAGCTGTCCATAGCGGGTAGTCCGGCGCCGGAATCAACACCTCGTCGCCGGGCTCAAGGAGCGCCCGGAGGCTCAGGTCGACCAGTTCGGAGACGCCGTTGCCGATCATGACCTGGCCGAAGCGCGTATCGACCAGGCCGCGCTCCTGGAACCGGATGGCCACAGCTTCGCGCGCCGGAAAGATGCCGGTCTGGGGGCCGTAGGCGTCGCTGGCCTGCAGATTTCTCACGATCGCCTGGCGCATGGTCTCTGGGGCGTGCAGACCGAACGCACCGGGATTGCCGACGTTGAGCAGCAGGATTTCGTGGCCCTGGCGCTCGAGTTCGTGGGCCCGGCGCGCCAGCGGACCGCGGATTTCGTAGCGAACTTCGGCGACCCGGCTGGCGGGTTGAATGCTGTTTTTTGTCATCGAAAGTCGTCAATCGTGTTGATGGCAGAGAAAATGAGTGTTGCAAGGGTTGCGACTACGCCGCAGCAGTCGTTCTGACCCGTACAATTGTCCAAGCATATCCGCTTGAACAGGGGCCGGGGCGGCCCAATCCAGAATATTGGCATCCATCTGCACATCAATTCCAGGAAACCATTATGGCAATAGCTCCCGAAATTCGCGATCGCATCCAGGAAATGGTCACCGGCAACAAGGTGATGCTGTTCATGAAAGGCACTCCGAAAATGCCGCAGTGCGGGTTTTCCGCGCAGACTGCAGGCGCCCTGGATACGCTGCTGGAAGGAGATTACGCGTCGTTCAACGTGCTCGAGGATAACGATATCCGCGAGGGCATCAAGGACTTCGGCAACTGGCCGACGATTCCGCAGCTGTATGTGGATGGCGAGCTCGTCGGCGGTTGCGACATCATCATGGAGATGTTCAACGCTGGCGAATTGCACGATCTGTTCGGCCTCGAAGCACCGGACCGCACGCCGCCGGAGATCGAGATCACGCCTGCGGCGGCTGAAAAAATCAGCGAATTTCTCGCCGCCTATCCCGGCCAGCACCTGCATTTCAAGATCGGTTCGGACTGGGACGCCCAGTTTCACCTGGGGCCGAAGTCCGGCGCTGAAATCGAATCGACGGCCGGCGATCTGACGGTGCTCATGGACCTGGCGTCCGCCCAGCGGGCGCGGGGTGCGAAGATCGACTGGGTCGAGACCATGCAGGGCGAGGGTCTCAAGCTGGATTTGCCCGGCGCGCCGCCGGCGGTCAAGCAGATGACGCCGGATGAATTGCAGCAACGGCTGAACGCCGCCGAGCGCCTCGTCGTGGTCGATACCCGGAACGATCTGGATCGAGAGCGCCAGCCGCTCGAGTTCGCCAGGCCGCTGGACGCCGGTCTGATGGCCGAACTCAAGGACGCCGACCGGAGGACGCCGCTGGTGTTCGTCTGCAACAAGGGGCTTTCCAGCCTGGAGGTCGCCGAGCACTACCGCAAGCAGGGCTTTGACGAGGTCTACAACCTGAGCGGCGGCGTGGATCAACTGGCGAATCTCTGAACAAGAGGTTCCCTGGGCAGCTGAATCGACCCGGGTGATTGCGTTCGGCACGGGCAGATTGGGTTATCCTGATCACCTGACTTCAACGAAACGGGAGAGCAAGCATGGCTTCGAATTCAATCCAGCAAGTGTTGTCCGATGCACCCGTTTTCAGTGGCCTGAGCGATGATTTCATTGAGCGGCTCGCCGGCCACGGGTCGGAACGAAACGTGGAAAACGGCGAAGTGCTTTTTCGCAGCGGGGAACCGGCCAGGAACTTCTTCCTGCTGATCGAGGGTGAAATCTCGATCGAGATTCCCGCTGTCACAGGTCCTACGCTGCAGGTTCAGCGCCTCAGGCCGATTCGCGTGCTCGGTTGGTCATGGTTGCTGCCACCGTTCAAGTGGAGCTTCAATGCGCGAGCCGAGACAAACTCGAAAGTGCTGGAATTCGACGGTGAGGCGGTGTTGAAGGACTGCGAAGCCGATCCTGAGTTCGGTTACGAAGTCATCAAGCGGTTTTCCGCGCTGATGGCCGAACGATTGGACGCTGCGCATCGGAGGATGATGGAGCAGTGGTCTCCCGCCGGATTCGCTTGACCGCCCGATTGCCCGGCCCACTCTACTGCGGCGCGCCCATGCACTGCGGCTGCGGCGCTTTACTCGGTCGCGAAGTCCTCGACGTGACGCTGCCACGCCTGCGGTTCGCTCGGTCGTAAAACCCCGCAGCCACAGCACCTGAACGCCCCTCGCGACGAGCGGGCCGGGCAATCGGGCGGTTCGAAAACGACTGCGCGCGCGCCGGAGCCTGCCCCGGACTCCGATCCGGGGACGTCCGGCGGTACTCGAATTCCTCATGTACCAACGACGTACACTGCGGATTCTGCGTTCCGGCGGCCACCGTCAGCCACGCGCTCGCTACGGTTTGCGAAGACTCGCTGTGAAAACTACTGCGCGTGCGGCTGAGTGGCCACCCCGAGCGGCGCTCACGCTCGAACTTCGAAGAATCAAAGGCGTTTTCGCCACGCGCTGCGCGCTTGCAGGCGACCTACTTTTCACAATCGCCTGAGAAGTAGGCAAAAGCGCTTTTACAGGCGGCAGATGTTTGGCTACAAGCCGGATGGGCGGGGGTGGTTTGGTGTCAGGGTTCGTCTTCGATGATTTTTTTTGGGACTGACCACGTGCCAATTCGATTGGGTCGGCTGGCGTGGCCTGGTTTCCTGTCGGATGTTGAAATTGGGGCAACGGCCGAAGGTCCCGGTTCCGCGGTGGCAACGGCGGCGAAACGGCCTTTGACTTTTTTAGAAGCGCCAACCGTGCAGTAGCGGCGCCGGTCCGGCCAGAGCCGACGCAGTTACAACGCGAATTCAGCGCTCACGGGCGCATGGTCCGACGGCCGCTCGTTGCGTCGCGGTTCCAGGTCGATGTCGCTGGCGGTGCATTTTTCGGCCATGGCCTTCGAGGCCAGAACCAGGTCGATGCGCAGGCCCATCTTGCGGCGGAAGGCCATCTGCCGATAGTCGTACCAGGAATAGACGCGCTCGGGTTGCTCGAATAATCGATAAGTGTCGGTCAGACCCAGTGCCATCATGTTCTGCAAGGCGGCGCGTTCTGGGGTGGAGCATAAAATTCTTTCGTGCCAGGCCTCGGGATCGTGCACATCGCGATCTTCCGGCGCGATGTTGAAATCGCCGACGACCACGAGCTTCTCATACGCCTTGGCCTCTTGGGCA
>Ga0209925_1000203_pt1 | contig 31632 bp, 34 predicted proteins | sample SalPonR2_A_D1_MG_FD_185702 | JGI IMG/M metagenome (GOLD analysis project Ga0209925, IMG submission 185702) | Salt pond soil microbial communities from South San Francisco under conditions of wetland restoration - Salt Pond MetaG R2_A_D1_MG... ... | reverse complement strand
TGATGAACGCCGACCAGGTCGAGATCAAGATCGCGCAGGGGGCAAAACCCGGCGAGGGCGGCCAGCTCCCGGGGAAGAAAATCGACGACTACATTGCGGGGCTGCGTTCCTCTAAAGCCGGCGTGACCCTGATCTCACCCCCTCCCCACCATGACATCTACTCCATCGAGGATCTGGCGCAGCTCATCTTCGATCTGCACGCGATCAATCCTCGCGCCCGCGTCTCGGTCAAGCTCGTGGCGGAGGTGGGCATCGGCACCATAGCTGCCGGCGTCTCCAAGGCCAATGCCGACGTGATTCAGATCTCGGGCCACGACGGAGGAACTGGCGCCTCGCCCTTGAGCTCGATCAAGCACGCAGGAAGCCCGTGGGAGCTGGGCCTGGCTGAAGTCCATCGCACTTTGATGGAGAACGGTCTGCGAGGGAGAGTTTTGTTGCGAGTGGACGGGGGCTTCAAGACGGGCTACGACATCTTGCAGGCAGCCTTGATGGGAGGCGAGGAGTACGGCTTCGGGACCATCGCAATGGTGGCGGCAGGGTGCATTATGGCCCGCATCTGCCACACGAACAATTGCCCTGTGGGGGTGGCCACGCAGCGGGAAGACCTTCGCGCCAAATTTCCTGGCACGCCTGCGGACGTGGTGAATTACTTCGCGATGGTCGCGGAGGAGGTCCGAGGCCTTTTGGCAGAATTCGGCTACCGGTCCCTGGACGAGGTGATCGGGCGGGCGGACCTGCTGAAGCCTCGCGAGGACGTGGTCCTGACCAAAACGCGGGCACTGAATATGGACTTCTTGACGCAACTTCCCGACAGCCGCCAGGACCGGGCTTGGCTGCGGCACGATGGCGTGCACTCGAACGGCCCCATGTTGGACGACGATATCTTCGAGTCGGTAGCCCCAGCAATCGCACAACACGCTTCGCACAGGGAGGCCATCGACATCGTGAACACTGACCGCGCCGTGGGAGCGCGGTTGGCGGGCGAAATAGCAAAACGCTACGGAAACCGGGGCTTTAAGGGTCAGCTAGACTTGCGATTTCGCGGCTCGGCAGGACAGAGCTTCGGGGCCTTCGCAGTGGCCGGCATGGACGTGCGGCTGGAGGGGGAGGCCAACGACTACGTTGGGAAGGGTATGAACGGCGGGCGCGTGGTCATTGTGCCGCATCCAGACTTTCGAAAGCGTACCGACGTGTCGTTCCCCGATCAAGTAATCGCGGGGAACACCTGCCTGTACGGGGCCACCGGGGGAACCCTGTACGCCCTCGGGCGCGCAGGGGAGCGTTTCGCTGTACGCAACTCGGGCGCCGTGGCTGTTGTAGAGGGAGCAGGCGACCACATGTGCGAGTACATGACTGGCGGCATTGTAGTCAGCCTTGGCCGAGTCGGGAAGAACGTCGGGGCGGGAATGACCGGCGGCTTGGCATATGTCTATGAGGACGATGCGACCGCAGCCTCGAGTCTCCCGTTCGACAAACTGGTGAACACGGGCATTGTCAAGACACAACGGATTCAGACAAAGGCCGGAGAGGCGCAGCTGAGGGCTATTCTTGTCGATTATTTGAACGCGACAGGAAGTGAGAAAGCTAATGTGATTTTGAAGAACTGGAATGCACACGTGGGCAAATTTCACCAGGTTGTCCCCCCCGCAGAGTCAAGCGTTCCTGAGGTAAAGGACGCGAACGTCAAGGCATCCGCAGAGTAATATGGGTAATTATTCACACTACCTGCCTATTCGCTTAGTTTGAGAATGACATTGAATAGATAAACGCCGGGTGGTGAGATAACGCATGTTCAGGGCTACCTCGACAAGGACCAACCTCCCCCCTCCTTATAAGCCGTCCCTGGGCAAAGAAGCCTCCTGGTTTTGCGAAAGCGAAACAGCTATAGCAATGCGCGAGTAAGGGGAAAATGGAATTTAAATGCAACTATATAGAGAAAGTGCTTTGGAAAAGAGTGTGGAAGAAATGAGAATTTCGATTCGAATTACGCTGGTATTTGCTGCTGTCATGTCTTTATTTTTTGCGACATGGTGTCTGCCCTGGTGAACGCAATCAAAAAGAGTGCGTTGGCAAGCACCTTGTTAAGCAAAGCACACGTCAAGTCAGAGTTATTATTTCTGGGAGCGTTGCTGGAAGAGGTGATTGAGGAAAGGGGGGGCGGCTACTTCGGCGAGGCCCGGGCAGACGTAGACGTGCTCCGACCCATTGCCTTGGCTGCGAAAGCTGGCCGCGCATGCTCCCAGGGATTGGCGGACATTTTTTAAAAGACATATATAGCCAACATAATAGCCCATCGTCTGGTCGATCGCCTCCTGCGGGACACGCGGGAGGATGGTGCCCATGCACCTTGGAACTCATGCTGACTTCCAGCTTGTACCTTTGTTACGATTACAATTATAATCATCGTCGACAGGGTCCCATAATTTTTCATTATACTTCAATCTGGCGAAGCACAGTGACGACGTGGAACTTGTGAGAAAAGGCATTTCTTGGAAGAAAACTGCCTTGTCTTTTTGGGGGGGGGCTCTTACCCGCCCGCCCAGCCTCTGGCCAGCCTGCAGCCATGGGCCTTAGGCACTCGGCTCCGGCCACGAGTGAAGATGTCACGCCTCCTCAACCATCCTACTGGCAAATGATCCGCATGGGCTACCAAGAGGTGGTGAGCGCGATCATTCGGCCGCCAAGGGCCGAGTATTCACTTACCCACCTGGGGCCTCCTACCTTTGAATTTTGCGGACGGGCCTTCCAACGCAACGATTTTGTGGTCGTCAACGAACGGGGGCTCCGCGTTCAATGCTCACAGTGGGAGCCTGTGGAATATCCCCTGGAAAAAGATGAGGGCCACGGAGGCGCGGGAAAGGAAGGCACGTCAGGCCAGGCCCGCGCGCAGAGAGGACCTCTTCCGTGCGTTGTGTACATGCACGGGAACAGCTCCGCGCGTGTAGAAGCTCTGCCTCAGCTTTCTCTCTGCCTTTCACTGGGAATTACTCTAGTGGCGCTGGACTTTGCGGGCTCCGGGCGCTCGGACGGGGAGTTCGTTAGTCTCGGCTACTTCGAGAAAGACGATCTGAAGGCTGTCGTCGAGCATCTCCGAAGGTCAGGCCGCGTCTCGCGCATCGTGCTGTGGGGTCGATCGATGGGCGCTGTTACCGCATTGATGCATGGCGAGCGCGACCCCTCTTTGGCAGCCATGGTAGGTGGAGTTCGCAGACGCGGAGACTTGGGGCTGACCCCTCAGGGTTAGGGTGAGGGTTAGTGGTAGGCTTTCACGCTCATTTTTAGTTTGTACGGGCTCATTTTCCACACGCACATTCCGATGTCTAGATCCTTGACTCGCCCTTCGCAGATTTTTTGCAGTTGGCGGACGAGGTAGTGGAGAAGGGCCGGGAGCACGGGGTCCACGTGCCGCGGCTGGTAACGCGCCTTGCCCTGCGCTTCATCAAGTCCTCCGTGCAAAGCAAGGCTAATTTCAACATCCATAGCCTGGCTCCCATAGCACAGGCGCCTGCTTGCTACATGCCTGCCCTCTTCGTGGCGGGCCGCGACGACGACTTCATCGACCCCTCGCACGCGCGGCGCCTGCACGACGCGTACGGGGGGGATAAGAACATCTTGATAGTGGAGGGCGACCACAACTCGATGCGTCCTCGTTTTTTGTATGACTCTATCTCCATTTTCCTTCAGCAAACATTAGAGCTGGAGGAAGAGCTCATCTTGCCGGGGGCCTCCACCTGGATCAGCTTTCCTCCCTGGGCGCAAGTCGTGGTGGACGGGGACGCGGTTTACTGCGACGAGGAAGGCGAAGATTCGGAAGAGGGCGGGTACGGTAGTGACAGAGGGAGGACCTCGAACCGGTGGGAGGAGGGCTTTGTCTTTGATGAGCTAGGTCACGTGCCTGCACCGATCAGGGCGAGGGGGGGCGGAGGCCTCGTAAGGGAGGACGGGATGCTCCTCGAGAGCAGCTCCATGCAGCAATTGCCGACAGGTATGACTCAAGCTCGGCAACGGGAGATCCAGCACGCGGTGCATAATCTTTTGGGAGGAAGTCGAGACGGAGAGAGGAGATGCAAATCGGAAAAGAGAGGCGGCGTTGGCCAAAGTTCGGAGCCTAAACCGTCGGGCACAGGTATAGAGGAGTGGTCATGCGCGCTGTGCACGTTGATAAACGACTGTGAATTGAGTCATTGCGACGCGTGTGGAGCTGTAAGACCGAGGCCAGGAGGTAGCCCACCAAGTCGGACGGGAGAAATCAGAAGCATATCGCCTTGTCCGCTTCCTGCCTCTCCGTCCATGCCCTCTCTCATGACGGCTCAGCCCGAGAGAAATGGAGTCATGACCGAACATTTGAATGGAGGGACGACTGCAACTCACACAAACGATTGTACGGTAGAGAAGGATGTTTTGTGAAAAAAAGGGGATTTAGGGTCCTCACGATGAGAAAGAGGATATTCGTTGTACAGTTGTGTGCAAGAAAGGAACGTCGGGTCAGATCGGCGCAGGAGTCGGTGAAACTTCACCTACCTTTGGGTCGACCTCTCACGAAGCGGTCGAAGCGATCTTTTATTCAAGGTCTCCGAAAGATCACCCCAGTTGGTCTGTATACCCCATATTGACAAAAGTAGACGGCAAGAATAGATGTCTCAAGTAGCAATTTTTCATATCATGTTGTCAATTTTTTCCTTTGAAAGAAACGACGGCGGTCGGCCTCGAGTGCTCCCGAACGTTGAACGTGTTGGTTGCTTCTCGCCTTGTGAAACGCTAACTGTTAAATCTGATACCTTTGATCGAATAAAGTGGTGGCACATACACAGGACCTCCGAATGAAGCTGTCGTACCGTTTATCGGTTTCGCTTGATGTTTCGATCGATCTCAGTGAACTCCTGCTGCAGGCGCTTACGGCGCTTTTCAGGAATGGGAAACTTAGGCCCGTAGGAAGCGTAATGCCCAGCCATAACATTAATAGCCGTGTACAGCGTCGAGAAGGATGGCTTGCCCGCGACGTTGTTAAACCTGCGGTAGTAAGAGACGAAGTCCGTCATCTCATTCTTGACCGACTTGGCGATGTTCTCGTAGTTAGGAGTGTCCCTGTTCATAAACGTTGCATACCTTCGACGGAAAAGTATAAAAAAGCTACGTTAGAGCCTTTAAAATTGTTGAAGGCTTCAAATTAAAGAGATCGCGGACCGTCGGAGATTCGTTGTACAGTCACGCGCTGTGAGTAAATTTTCGACCTTCTGCAAATATCATACAGTTGAGATCGAATTAAAAGCGAAAGGACGATAATACCACTTAGAGCTATGCGCATGCAAGCTTCTTTTGACCTCGAGAACAGTATCGGCTGCTTACTTCATGTGATTGACCACCTGAGCGGCGTCCTTGTAGTACTCTTTGGAGAGATCGAAGTTGACGGGCGGGACGCCCAGATCCACGGGCGCAGCAGTTGGCACGCCGCCCTCTTCCGCAGCCAGGGCTGGCAGCACAAGGCTGAGGCCAGCCATAGCGGCTACGCCAGAAGTCATGAAATCGGAACGACTAAAAACCTGAGTGATATACCAGACGGTCAGGGGAGGAGTGAGATATAAAAGTTGTTTGTCATGTTTCCCGTATGCCCGCGACTTCTGCTTACATCGTTATCGGCTTGGGCAGCCTTGAGAGCTGTATTGCTTAATTTTGGGGCCAACGGCGTCAAGAAGCATGCCGCAGGGGCGGCAAGAAGGCAGAAAGTCAATACCCGCATGTTGTCTCCTGTCCGCAAGGTGTTAATTTAGTGCGATATACAGATATGTACTTGGATTGCTTCATGTGCGACCTCGGATAGTATACGTGTGTGTGCAGCGGCTGCATCATTGACTAGACTTTCGTTTAAACACATGAAAAACTGGGCCTGAGTATGTGACAGTCAGAAGTTTTCATGTAGCAAATGACATTCAACAAGATGAGGACAGCGAAGTAGTGCATGTGGATGATGAGCCCACTCGCCTCGTCTTCTGCTCGTTCCCTTTGAAAGGTCTCATCAAATTATGGCACCGAAAAAAATCTTTTCTAGCCATCACAATCTCCGGAGCCAAACTAACGTGCGCTGTGCAGACTAGGACAGTCCATCGCGTTAGTGTGGTGGGGTCCTGCGCAACTTGAACTTGTATCATCGGGTTCGGACACATCTTGCTCTTACGATGCTGGGGGAAATTATTGGAGAGATCACTACCTCTCGGGAACAAATCGTTGTCGGCTTTCCGATGCGATATCAGTGTTATATATATGTATGTATGTCGTGTCAATCGATATGATCAACCGTGTGGTGGCACATTGAAGAATACTAATGGCCTCCCTCCACCTTCAGCTGCGGCTCTACCTGTTTTCTGTTATCTGGCCTCCCATCACGTACGCCTCCCGAAAGATACATTACGTTGGAAGACCTTGAATTTAAATGCGATATGTAACTCAAAGCGAATACTAAATCAAAGAAGGAGCACACCTATCTTGGTTGGTTGCCCCTAGCAAGATGTCCACACAGGTTTGCTCCTTTTGCTTTTTGTCAATTCAACTATTTTGTGCAGTCCACTAAATTTTTTTAATCCGTTCGTCTACATCCTCGAGTTGTTCCTCAACCAGATGCCCATACGTCTTCGATGTATCGCTTTTGGATTGTTAACTCGTCAATCAACGCATCGCCTTCCGATAAGGGTAGCCCTTTCCCTTCCGCCAAAATTTTAGCAAAGGCCTTGCGGACATCGGGGGCCATGTGTTTGGCATCTCCGCATACATAGATGTAGGCGCCTGCCTCTAGCATTTTGAGCATTTCTTCGGATTGTTGCTCGATGAGGTGTTGCACGTAGACTTTACGCCCAGAAAGTTTCCGCGAAAACGCAACATGCATATCTTTTAGCACGCCGCGCTCCTTGAAGCCTTCAAGCTCCTCTCTGTAAATAAAATCATCGTCATTACGGCAACCAAAAAAGAGAACGGCAGTGCCCGTGGCTTTTGACGCCTCCCTATCGTACAAGAATCCCCGAAAAGGTGCCACGCCGGTTCCGGGACCTACCAAAATTATGGGAACGTCTCCTGCAGCCGGCAAGCGGAAGTTGCTCTTGGTGTCCTTCACAAAACATCCTACAAGCTGGCCAACCTTCCTACTCGCCAGAAAATTTGATGCTACACCTAAGTGCAGGCGACCCGCGGGGGAGTCGCCACGGACAACACCCACTGTCACCGATACATGCCCAGCCGTCGCAAGCGGGGAGGAGGAGATTGAGTAATAGCGTGGTCGAAGCGGGGGGAGTAGAGTCAAGAGCTCGGCCAGAGTTACTTGGACAGAGTTGTATGTGTCAAGCACTTCGATCAAAGTCCGCTTGCTTTTGACGACTTCCACATTGTAGGCATTCCTCATGGCCTCCAGCGCCTTCTTTTCATAAGGGCATGAGGCACGATCCATTAAGATCGCTAGTTGTGCCTTTGACATCGTCTGCTGAAGTTCGACGCACCACATGAGGATCATTTCAACAGATAGCTTCGCCCCTTCAGGTATAATAGAAGAGCTTACGGCTTCCAAGCTGGCCTTTCGAATGTGAAACATGTCGCTCAACTCCAGGCCAAGTACCTTGGCAGCTTGCCTCACTACTTCCAGTGGATTGCCCCCTTGCACAGCAAGGTGGTCTCCCGCTGAATATTTCTGTGCTCCCGCTAATTCTATCTCGACATGATGCGTCGAGCGATCGGAGTTGGCGCTTTGTAATTCCTTATTTTTCAAGACCTTTCCCAGGAAAAGTCCATTTTGGATCGCCCACTTGCTCCTGATCTCCCCTATACGTTTTTCAGCTTCCAATTTCTCCTGTGCTTGGCAAGGTGTGACGACATAAGCTGGCTCTAATCCAGCTGCTCCATCATCCGGCTTCATGCTGGCGCCAGACATCCCCAAGGAATCTGACAACCCCTCCCACATTGCGAACTTCCAGGCCTGAAAATCATCGTCTAATGTGGAGTCTGCATCACCGTACAAAAAGTTGGCTGTCAAACGCTTTCCCTGCGCAGCTGTCAACGTCTTGTCTATGAAGCGGGGAATGCTTTGGTACGTACGTACCCACTGGGAGTTACCGCACCCGAAAACCGTGAAGGGTGTGTCTGTGAATATCTCTGCAACTTTGTCAGGCTCTTTTTCTAATAAACTAATGAATTTTGCCGCATTATCTGGCGGCGTCCCATTATAGGTCGCACAGATAACTATCACAGCAGCACAGCCATTCACCACGTCCGTCTTATCCAAAAATGAGTCCAAACTCATCAGGTCGGATGTCATACCAAGATTAACAGCGTGTAGTGCCAGCTCTCCCGCGAATGTCTCGCAAGTGCCCATATTACTCCCGTATAATATTACCAACCGAGTATTGAAAGGAACGGAAGCTTTATCGGTGCTTATTTGTCTTTTCACCCGCGCACCGCTATTGAGACGAGCATTTTCGTCCCCTACTGCGGATGTCAATGGCGACTTTGCTTCCTGAGTCTGCAGGCGAGAACAGGCTCGGCGTTCAAGGGAAAGGAAGATATTGTGTGGCTTCAGGAACAAAGGAGTTGTGAAGCTTGGCTTGGAAAGACTGTGCAACCGCAAATGGTAGCGCTGCACTGTCATGGCCAGCATGCAGCGTTGTTCCATTATGGAGAGCTGTCGACCCAGGCAACCTCGGTGGCCTACTGAAAATGGGATGGAGGCGTAGGAATTCCGGCCTTTGGCCTTTTCCGGAAGCCAACGATCTGGATCGAATCGCCACGGATCGGGCCAGTATTCTGGATTGTGCGCTAAACCCCACAACGACACGATGCTGGCCGTTCCCTTTGAAATTTTATAAGGTCCGAGCATGGTATCTTCCGCAGCATCTTTGCGAGTGGCTTGAGCGGGCGGGAAAAGGCGCAGCGACTCGTTGATAACGCAGGTGCAGTACTGCAGGCGGCCAAGTTTTTCAAAAGTTAAAGGTTCACTCCCTACTACACGCTCCACCTCCTCCAGCACTTTACGTTCCACATCACCGTGCTGGCTCAGAAGCATGAAAAGGACGGTGAGGGCTGTGGACGTGGAGTCGTGCCCCGCCAATAGGAAAGTCAATATCTGGTCACGCACATTGTCCGGCGGCAATTTCTCGCCTGTCTGCGGATCCTTGGTTGTGAGCATAAGGGTCAAGATATCCTTCTCTTGCACTCGAATGCCTTTTTCCAGCTCGGCTAGTCGTTCGGCCACGATCCGCTCCACAAACTTGATATTAGGCTCGTTCAAGGCACACCAATTCCTCAAAAAAGAAGACTCTGTCAGTACCTGAACAAATGAAAGAGAGGGAATAAATGATTTGATCTACTACGGCGCTAAACACACGATTACTTATGCCGAATCATAAAATCAAAATACTTCTCATCCCTGTTTCGCGACCTTACACTTTGGAAAAAACTCTGCTGCCAACGAGCGTCGCTGTATTCGCTTGACAAATGAATTTGCTCCAAGTAAGGATGTGTACCCGTTTCAAGGGCCTTGAAGTCATAACCAAATCCAACTCTGCCGATAACGTCGAAGGTGAAGCGCTCTGTGCTCCTAGTTAGGTTTATGGGCTGGCTCGTAGAAACTAAACGGTCCCACTCCTTGAAAAGGCGATCTACGCATTCCAGAACTAAGTGAAAATATAGTTTCATGCCCTGATTACTGAAAGCAGGTAAGAGAATGCGATGCGCAATGCCCCAGATCTCCTCGTCGTCGTCAGCCGTGAAGACACCTCTGCCGACGAACCCCCGCACCACTTGGCTGTGCTTAAAATGCGTCTTTTGCCAGACACTTGGATTTTCAATTACCTGAGCCGTCAACTCCGGGTCACAAATGACTACCGCGTCAGTGTTTGGAGGAAGAGTCATGCGAAAAATTGGCCCATGCTCATGCATGAGCCGAAGATGCGCAGAGCAAATAAATGGCCGCAAATCCGCATAGTTCTTTGAGAACAAACTCGGTGTGGGGCCAGCTGGTACATTTAATGTTTCACGAGATAAGTTTTGGTGTCGATTTGTATCCAAGTATGCCACCACATCTTTGCCAGCATGCAAATGGTGCAAGGTGATCGGCTCATTTGTATCGTTGCAACACACCACGAATGACTCCACGCCAGCCAGTTCCGGCTTAAACGCCTCACGAATCCTTGTGTGAACTGCTTCGAGAGTGCTACTGCATCCCAATCGAAGGGTGTAAGCCTTGGGTGATTCTACAGTGATCCCCATTAAAGGTTTTACTCCTACACTCGAATAAAGCAGGAGCGGGGAAATATGTAGTCAAATAATGAAACATCTTGTGCTCGTTTAATTTATGTCTATCCTTACGCACTATTTGAGGGATGGTAACAAAAATCAAAACAAGATACCATGCGACTTTGCAGAGTAATGAAATAGAAGCGTAAACTTAAAAAAAAAACAAGTTTGTGAGTTTGCTGGGACTTCGACATTTTAGTCGAAATATATCTTACACATAACGTACAGTGATCAGCCAGGTGCTTGTGAGGAAAAGCCTATTATTGCACACACACAACGCTAAATAATGGTGAATGTTCGTGGAAACTTACTGTAGACTATCAGCACGCGCTCGACGAGCGACATAAAGCTAGGACCCTTGGTAGGACACAGCAAGCCTTCCACAGGGCAAGGTGTCTCGTTTGCTTCAACCATGGCTGAAGTAGAATCTCTGTGTGGGTACCGTGTGTAATTCTTGTTAAAACTTTAAAACAAGGCTTGAAGCCGCATGATGCACTGGCATGAGGACTCTGATATCCATGTCAATCGCTTTTCTAATGTTCCCAGCCACCTGCAGGACCTACAGAGAGCGTCGAGGCCATGTTGAAATGCAGTCCCGCACCGCGTTATATTACACTCAGGATATTGATCACATACAGGACCAGCGGGTGTACTTGACATGTCCCCCGGACCCAACATGATTTGGGCCACCAAGGAAGTATCCTGTGTCGGCCATTGTCCGAGGGTCCGTGGACCCCGGGCGTCATATTTCCTTTCAGGAAAATGTCCCGAATTTGAATTTCAAATTGAAATATCCGACCACGTTTCCCGTCCCTACCCGACTGCCCCCGCCAGGCCTGCAATTTTCTTCGCAACAAACGTCCTTAGCCACGATGTGAGCCGTTTACCACTGTCAAAATTATATACTGCTTAGCTTTTATTTTGTTTTATTATAGATGACCGGCATGTACAAAGCAATAACCATCTTTATGGTGGTTTCAAGTCTCGTTGAGGCACAAAAGTTGAGGGCCGTGAACGGAAAGGACGTGGCAAGTGCGACAGTGTCAGCGCTAGGCGATACCACAAAAATAGAATTTTCCCAAAACAAAGCAGCCGCTGCAAGAGATGGGGAGAGGCGACAATATCGAGGTATGAGAGCACTCAAGAAAAATGCTCCGAAGTGTTGTAAACCGACAAAAAATGGTGCTAATGCAGTTTTTAAATCCTACCATGTCCGTGCATATGCAAGGTGTAAATTTAGGAGGATGGCTGGTAAGTTCTAGAGTTGAGCGTGGGAAGACTGCCAAATTCTCATGGATACCCCGTGTCCAATAAGTAGCTCTCCGATTTTTTCTTCGTATTGCATACATGCGCACATTTGTTCGCTCTTCAAGCCCCATTCTTCCACAATCGAAACACTTAGCTACTAGAGTCATGGATATATCCCGATTTTTATAAGACTTTGGGAATCAAGACATGGCTTGGCGAGATGCAGATTGTTGCGGCACTAGGTGGAAAAGAGAAGGCCCTCCCCATCCTTGAAAAGCACTGGGATACGTGGGTTAGCAAGCAAGATCTTTTGGAGCTGAAGAATGGAGGTATTACGCACATCCGTATCCCCATCGGATATTGGATCTTGGGTGAGGAGTTCTTGAGGCCTGGTGAGACTTATCTGCCGGGCGCCTGGCCTTACCTACTGCGCGCACTCGAATGGTGCAAGGAGTTGGGTCTCAAAACGATAGTGGACCTTCACGGCGCGCCAGGGGTACAAAATGGTGCGTTTTGTCAGTCAAAGAGCGAGCGACTGTTAAAACGAACGTATTGACTTAAACAACAATATCAATTGTTGGGCCAAACTGACGATTTTCACCCTCTAAGAATTTTTTGTCGCAATTATTCCATCACATCTCATTTTCTTACTTCACTCCCTGTCTGCTGTGTTCTTGTGTCTATAATAGGCCATGATAATGGCGGCTTCGAAGGTGGGAACGAGTCAATCAAATGGGGAGAGCCAGAAAATCAAAGTCGCACAACCGAAGTGCTTGTTTATCTGGCCAAAAACCTGACCATCGTAAATGGCACTGCCGCATATAAAGGCACTGTGCAGGGCCTCTGCCTTCTCAATGAGCCTTGGACAACGAGCGTGGGCGGTCCTTTGAGCATGCAGCTTGTCAAAAATTGGACTCAAGAAACGACGGATGCGGTACTGGCAGCAGGATGGAAAGGTGATATCTGGTTTCCAGATGGCTTCAACCTTCTCTGTAAGTAAAGTTTCTCGTGTATGACCTGTGAAGACTGTCAATTTTTGCTTGGTGGCTACAACAATAATTCAACTGCAAAATGGATATCGTGTCTTTCTTTACCAGTGCACACTTCGAACACGTTATAGATCACTCCCAAACAAATGTAGCACCCTGTATGACGTTCTGGTTACATGACCCTCCCATTCCATAGGGGAAGGCTGGGATGGCTTCTTGCAGCCACCGAAATACAAAAACGTGTACGCAGATTCCCATTTTTACATGCTCTTCGATCCAGCACTATGGAAACTAGGAGCTTTGGCTCAAACTAACAACGTTTGCCAGGGGTACAATACCATGCAATTGGATAAAGTCAAGGGCAAAATTGCTTCTGGTGTGGTTGTAGGCGAGTATTCAATGGACTTTTTGACATTTCCCGACTTTCCATACGATGCCCAAACAAAGAAAGCTCTCCAAGATTTGCTTTTAGCACAGCAGCAGGTGTACGGTGTCATTGGCGAGGCGAGCAGTGCAGCAGTGGGAGGATTCTTTTGGTCTTTTAAAGCTCTGGGCCGCGTGAAGGATGACCTCACCAAGCTCCAAGATAACCCCCATTCCCCTTGGTCGTATTTAGCTCTTCTGCGAGATGGAATCGCGCCCAAGAATTTGGCGTTGGCCAGCTTTGATTGCAATGCTTTTGTTGCAGAATACCATAATCAACCTCCTCCACAGACCACGCAAGGCTTGACTACTGCAGGCGGGCCATCCGGAGGAGGGCAAGCGCAGGCGTAGTTGAACCCACTGTGTGCCATTTTTGAATTGGGTGCGGGGATACAGACATAATTCCACGATTCGTTTTGAGGATTTTCTTCCCCGTTATATTTTTTTGACAGCACGTCGGATAAAAGCAGAAGGTGATAGTGACAGAAGGTGATAGTGAGCAAAGTAATGAACTTATTCAGGGGAATGACGAACCTAATGATTGATGTTGAGCGGGTATGCACTTGTTTTTTTTCCGACTTCCCCCATATCGTTCACTACGGCTTCGCGCCTCCTACAGGTGACAGTAGCAATCGGTTTTTCCTGCATGTGAGCCTGATAAAGGGTGTCAGCTTGTCCAAAGAAATGTTGTACACAATCTCATTTTCACGTTCATGTTCTCTGTTGCTCATCTTTCTAGTGTAGGGATTACGATGCACCTCGCTCCCGGCCACTATTTTCTGTGCTTGGCATTTCTAGCTGCCCGCCTGAGCGTCGCTTTTCTCATGACTCATGTTCAACGTTCGCCACCACACTTCCGAACATTGAAAACTGATACACACGAGGCAAAAGCGATGCCTCACAAATTCAAAATTGTAAACAAGTATCAGGGTGGCAGGGCAGAACATAGCAAGGCGCATTCCTTGAATTGGCTTGAAGAGGTCCAGCGAAAAAACTACGAAGTGCAGCAGCTGCGAGAAACAGAGGAAGGGTCTCGCCTCTTGGCCCGATTGCGTAGCGTTAATTTGGTGGGTGGATATCGCGTGGCACGCGCCTTGAAGCGCAGCACGGGGGAGCAAGTCCATGTGATGAGCGTGATTGCTGAGATCAAGAGACGCACACCCACGGGGGACACCACCCCAACCGAGCTGGCTGCCATAGCTGACGTGGGACTGGTGGCGAGACAGGTGGGCGACAGAGCGGGTTGAGGAGGAAAGCATATCAAACGAAATGTCCTCAGCACCAATTATGTACACTGACAGTTGGCGGACTGCGGCGCAGACGTGCTGATGGTGACAACAGACGAGACGTGCTACGGAGGATCAATCATGGATCTCCGATCAGCGCGGGAGGCCTTCGCGGATATACCGGATGAGAAGCGACCGCCCATCGTTGCGAAGGACATCTACATTCATCCTCTTCAAATTTCCCAGGCCATGGAACATGGTGCAGACGGTGTTTTACTCATGGCGAGCCTGGTGAGTATTTAATTTTTACTTGTGAACGTTAATTCTTCGTTTCCACCGCAAATGTCCTGTCGAAGCCTTTCGAGGAACGATACAGCCTTAACTCTGGCACACGATTTAAGAAGAAAGGATATCTCGATCGCTTCTTGTGACACGGCGAGCCAGTCTCAGTATCTTCTCTTATCTATCCCTGCGCACGGACCAGATGGGTGCATCTCTGAGTGGACTTCTGGACGCCTGCACTTGCCTGGGATTGGAGGCTCTGGTTGAGGTGCATACGGTCGCCGAGCTTGAAAAGGCCTTAGAGCTTGGAGCCACCAATATTGTTGCCACGAACTGGGACAGGATCGAAAATGCTTTGTATAAAGACCAAGCCAAGGGACTTAAAGGGATGATTCCCGACCTGATCGTGGCCATATGCGCGGGTGACGTCGGCACAGTCGACGACGCAGCTGAATTAGCGGACATGGGGTACGATGCTGTAATTTTGGGGAGGGGACTGGCCACATCGGCTGATATAACACGTTTCATATCATCGATTCGGTCGCGGGAGTCTATGCCAAGCTTGCTCACTGGTGCAGGCATGATGGCCGAAGACCTGAGGCGCGGAAGGCGGGAGGGTTGAAAAAAAAGGAAAATATCCATACGTGTATAGCGATTGAGACATTCGAACGCAAGTGCGGGTCGCATATGATCATGGCCCATTTCATTTTTATCGGGTTGCCTCACGGGGCCTCGACGGCCTCGGCGAGCAGGGGCGAGCAACTTGAAGCAAGCCACAGAGAGCCTCCTCCAGTACCTTGAGAAAGAGAAAAACTCTCACAAAAAGGTGCCGGGCAAAACAAACGCGCCTTACAGTTCACATACATATATTACACTGTGAGATTGTGGGGGGAAATATATCGTGCTGTATCTCTCTCTGACTCTTGACATGCAAGTAACTCATCCTCCATCGTGGTACTCACTCCATTTCGACACCGCGATCATGAACCAATCCTCCCCCTTGGGGCCCATCTTCTCTGCGTTTACGAAACAAATTTCCCAGGTATCAATGTTCGCGTGGTCGTTGTGGAGGATTGATTACATATTGTGTCTCGTCGCTCTCTCGAGCAGCGCTTGTAGGGGCTTTGTGGTGCCTCGAAGCGTCTCCAAACATGCCCGATCCGTGCAATCCAGGTATGTTGACAATTTTGCTTAGTACGATGCTGGCTAGATGATAGTGATCAAAATTTTAAATTCACATTGTAAAAGCACCGTTCTGGATTTCTAGGGCCACCACAATCCCAGAGACGCCTGCTACCTCCTCCACAGTTTCCAACCAAAGGCAATACCCGTTGATCGAGCCCGTGTTTGACGAGGTATGTGAGATGAGCGGCGTGACTCTCACGCGGTATATGATGGAAATAAGCCGGGCCAATCCGCACCTGAAGGAAATTGAATCCTTGATGAACAGTATTCAGACGGCTTGCAAGGTATGTCACATGTCTATAGCTGTCTCGATGCCGACCTGTGTATAGTCGATACTCACACATGTCCCTGGAAAACCCGTGAGCTTGTGCGCCATTCAGGGTCATGACCACTCATCTGTCCCACCATTTATCGCTATCGATATGATGTGTGGCATTGACTTGTCCAGACAATATCGAGCCTGGTTAATCGCGCCTGCATCACGAAGATGACCGGCTACCAGGATGACGGGTGCTCCATCAACGTCCAAGGAGAGCAGCAAAAGAAACTCGATGTTCTGACAAATGATGTACTTAAGAAGGCTTTGCGATTTACGGGGAGGCTCACAGTCCTAGCCTCAGAAGAGGAGGACGAGCCAGTCTCAATGGAGGATCGAGAGCGAATATACGCTGACCTTCGCAATTCGGACGTGGTACTTGAAGAGGGCAATAAGTATGTGGCGTGCTTTGATCCGCTTGACGGAAGCTCGAACGTGGATGCCAGCATTCCCGTCGGGACGATTTTCGGGATATTTGCCAGCGGAGAAGAGACGGAGTGCCTTCTCGACGACGAGGATCTGGACGGGACCCCCATGGACCCCGAGTCTCGCGCCGCCAAGTGTCTAATGAGCACCCTTCAGCCCGGCACCAACTTAGTCGCTGCTGGCTATTGCCTCTACTCTTCCTCTGCACACCTTGTCTTCACGCTCGGCAGGGGTGTCAACGGCTTCACCTACGATACGCACATAGGCGAGTTTGTCCTCACGCACCCAAACATTCGCATACCCGAGCGAGGTCAGATCTACTCCTTCAACGAGGCCAACCGCTGGGACTGGGACTCGCCCATGCAGGAATATGTGACCAGCCTGCAAATGGGCCAAGGCCAGTCGGGCAAGCGCTACTCGTCCAGGTATATCGGGTCGATGGTGGGAGACGTGCACCGGACCCTCCTGTATGGAGGCATTTTTGGTTATCCCGCCGATGCGCAGAATCGCGATGGTAAGCTGCGACTCTTATACGAGGCGGCGCCCATGGCTTTCTTGGTGGAGCAAGCTGGAGGGTTGGCACTCACGGGAAAGAACAGGATCATGGAGATTCGGCCCCGCGGCGTCCATCAACGCGTGCCTTGCATTCTGGGCAGCCGGCTGGACGTGGAGGAGTGCAGGAGTTTTTACAACGCGAGCAAAGACCCGGATCTGATCCGTCGGTGCCTCGAGCGACTCAACTCCCCCTAGGACTAGTAACACTGCAAAAATGCTCGCCCACGAAAATGTTTGAAAGAAGCGCAAGGACAGAAAGCTGTCCTGAATCAGAGGAACGCGCAAGCCGTCCGGCCGAAACTGAGTTCAGCATTATAGCACGTGGTTAAGTCGAGAATCCCATAGATGTCGGGCAAATATTGCGGAATGATTTCAGGGGGAAAGGATATGCTTGCCATGAAAGGACTGGCCCTGGCTTTGCGTGCGACAGAAACTCCTGAATTTAGACGTACCTTCACACCTCATCGCCATTTCACCGGAACAAGTAAAATTATATATATATATATATATATACATATAATTTATCGAACAAAAACGACAGATCTTTCACCAGATAGAATTATGTGGTTTCTATATTTCGTGCTCTTCCTTATCCACGTCCCATCATATTCCACGCGATATACCTTAGAAACCTTATCTTACCTAGTACCTTCGTCAGCGTCCTAGTCAGTTTTAATGACGGAGTAGATATGTCGGACAAACGAAAGCGAGGACAAGAACCCCACCGAGCCTAGCATAATGAAGAAAGCATAGGAGACGATCGCCATGTAACCAAAGAAATACGAGGCTTGGAAAAACCCGTCCATCTCCGAACGCTGAAAGTAATAAAAAAAGGAATAGGCCAAAATGAAAAGGCCAGTCGCCCCTCCATTCAGGAAAGTCCTCCACCACCAGCGATGATCTTCTCGAGTCAGCTGGAAGTAGATGAGAGCGATCGTGATAAGAGATGTGACCATGAACAGCATGATGAAGGCCAGGACGAGTATACCAAAGAGGGTGTAAATTTTATGGCCCCAGATGGAGTTGAATATGTAGTGCAGCTCGATGTAGATGGCAGAAAAGGGCAAAAAGCCAGCCAGAAGTGCTTGCACGACCGGGTGCTGAAAACATGGGCCGTCTTTGGGAATCTGACGAGTTGGAGAAAGAAGATGGTGATGAATGACAACGCTGTAATTACATTTCATGCGACCACGACCCATCTAGTCAAATGCACAGACCGCCTAATCGCGAAAACTAGAGAGTGTTCGAGTCGATTCGTATCCGGGGGCATCATATCTTTGGCAAGTTCCATCTGGGCAACAGTCTCAGACCCTCCCGATACGTGTCTGCTTGATACTCCTTCACTATTACCTACCTCGCGGGCAACCTTCTTTGTCCGACAGGGGGCGTCGAAGTCTCCAGCTGAGTTGCGTCCTGCAATACCGCCCACAACACTCAAGGGGAAAGAAACAAAAATGAAAAGACCGAGGATGATGAAGACGGTGGCTGCAGGCAAGGCCGCCGTAGAAGCATTGCTCCACGCCAAGGAATTGAGGAATGACCAGACGAGGGCAAGGGGCCCAGGAAATACAAGCGCAGCAGTTATTATATTCCAGGTCCAGTTTTTCCCCCCCATTTGTCGGTAAAGTCGTGCAGAAATGTACCCAGTAATGAAGGATGTAAGGACGTAGATGAGGAGCAGGGCCGTCAAAATGGAACCTCGCTTGGTTGCCCGAAAGACCCCACTCAAGGCGCAAATCAGGAGAAGGGCCGTGGTAGCACAGAGCTGAGCGAAAGACGAGAGGAAAATGAAGAGGCCATATGAACGTCAAGCTCATGCAAACAGCAGGCAATTTGTGTCCTGGCGACAAAATTGTAGCCGAGAACCAGACTTACCTGCACGCCGCTGCCTATCAAGGCAGCAAGGAGATTGATGTGCGATGGGAAGCGGAACACGTCACCGTGAATAAGCTTCCACCCGCTCTCCTCCTCCAAAATTTCATCGTTGTCGATTTCCATGTACCGGGAGACATCGTTCTTGAGTACACGCATAAGGATGATGGTCAAGAATATTGTCAAGAGCAAAACCAACACGAATGAATTTATAATCGAAAGCCAATGGATCTACGGTAGGTGTGCACGAGAAGAGATTAGAGAGGGCATCGGCAAGGAAAATTTGGTCAGAAGCACGGTCAGCTCGCAATGCACCTCTAGTCTCGCGCCCCTTCCTTCCAGTGGTCAGACACGGACCTCGAAGGTGGAGGGGATGAAACGCGAGTCAGCATACCGGAGCATACGATCAGCCCATGCAAGCTGAGGCTCTTCAATCCAGTCCACCGAGTAAGAAAACTCCACCTCCTTGAGGTTGGGGTCCAGAATCTCCACCTTGCGCTGGTTCAGGGTGGTCACGTTCACGCTAACGATCTGATCTTTGTTGTAGCCGATGGAGAAGTGCAAATGCGGGTAAAGAAATGTGTGCGAGCCTTCGAATGTGTGACCCAGAATGGGAGCCTGTCCTTCCGGCTACAGTGGTGAGATGTGGACGTGTAAATATAAGTGTTATGTTAGTGTACACACCAAGTGGAGGGAAGGCAGAAAGGAGATAAAAAAGATCTCCGAGTCGCCAATAAACTTAATTTTTTTGGGGGCACACATGAAGCGATAAAGGACTAGAGCATAGTCAGGTTAAACGGCGACGTGCTTGTTACCAGATATCACGCGCTCGCAAATATCTAGTAGTGGCGATCAGGTCGCACATACCTCGCCAACGTAGCCGTACATCGGAAGGCCGTCCACAAACATCTCGAAGTAGTATTCGTCTTCGATCGCCTCGGCAAAGGTTCTTTTCTGTTCGTAAATTAAATGGAAAACCAAGGACAGTCGTCATGCCATGCGTCTGCTGAGAGGCTCGTACAGCTCATGCTCAATTTCCACACTCCGCTTACGTACGTCGTCTTCAGAAAGCTCCACTTTACAAAGTAAGCGCCATGTAAAGCTATCCAGAAAATTGACCTCATAAGGGGACACCACCTTCCGGTCTCCAACCAGGAGCTCGCCTAAGCCGTGGCGTTCCCGCCGGGATACGCCTCCGCTGCCTTCTTTGCAGTAAGGCAGGGAATAGTACTGATATGTCTCCGATGGATTGTTGAAGGGTCCCACTTTGTTTACAATAACAGGTACGCGCTCGTGCATTTGAAACTTTCGTCCTTCTTCCGCTGGATTTTGTGTGAAGGAAGGTGGGAATGGATTTTATGTAAGGAAAGCTCTTCGTTCAATTTGAAATCTGGAGACTAGTGAAATGCGCCCTCCTTCCGGGCCTTAACATCTGCATAAATTGCAGATAGCTTCTACTTAATATAGCAATGAGCTGCTGAATATCGTACGAAAAGCTCAATATCCATTTGGCACGTTGATGTCCTTCTCGACCAGCACAATTCCGCAACGAGATGTATTTCTCTCATCAAGTTGGAGACTTACCAGAGGACAGAGCCGGCAAAAGCGTGAGTGCTGCAAAGGCGCCTAGCACATAGCTTACTTGAAACTGTTTCATTGCGTCCTGTTGTGTATTGTTGGCACGCGTAGTGTTCAGATAATTGCCAAGATGTTGTTTCGGGCGGCGGAAGACGTTACACATGGGCCCCGCCGCTAAACTCTTGCCCACACTAACGGCATCGGCAACACATTCGTAATCGCGTGATTTCATGCACACTTGCTATGTAACAGGACCACGGCAAAGGATTTTAAAATGCCAAAACCAGGAAGTGGGAGAAAATATGCAGGGGTCCAGAGGCGAGGCGCCTTCCCATCCCACGCTCTTCGATCTTCCTTCCCCCTTCATTTCGGATGAGCTTGGGCTGATTTGATGTTTAACGACCCCAACACGATCGATGAGGACAATCGACCCCAACATGCATAGCGTATTTGATCCCCAAAAACCGGCAATGAATACGTACTCAGCAGCACAGCAGAGGTAGAGTGCTTGGCTAGGAATCTTGTCGGCGCTCACGTGGACCTCCTCGCGTATCCACTAATATCGCGCTCGCACTCCGGGGGGGAAACCTTATGATGTTTTAGGCCCCCGGATGGTGGGGGACACGAGCGCGAACAGAAAGAAGCCCGGCCGGGTCCTGCACGTTGAAACCGGCTGCGATTATCTTGAGATGGCGCAGGACCTTGACAGCATGCAAGAGAGTGTGCTTTTCCTTCGCTTGTATCATCTACTATCAGGCTTTGTAGAAGGCCAAACCTATAAAGTCGTGGACCTGTAAAAGCCCTTATGCGCCCAAGTGCCACCTCTTTAGAAGTCGCCCTGCGTGATCATGGTCTCGCCTTCACTTTTCGCTTCCTTGCATGGGGATGCTCATTTGTCTCCCACGTCAACAAACTTCTCCGCGCGTGACTTGGTTCCGCGTGGATAATACACAGGCACGCACAATACGAGTGCACTGTAGTGTCGGCCCAACAATTGTAGGGAACGACAGGTGTCACTTCGTGTGGAGAAGGTGAGCACTACGGGCAACGCTTTGCACTCTGCTTTGCGGTCAGCACCACGCTGACAGTGTAGAGACGGCTTCAATAGCCGTGATTATGGCTCTCGAGGTCGTGGCGAGATAAAAACTTCGTGGAAAGGTGAGTGCACGAAATGCTTATAAGCCGGAGTTCTTTTTTTTTTCTCATCTCTTCTCTGCTTATTATCCGATCGTCAGACCAGCATTCGCACCCGCTTGAAAAATCGACATATCAAAAGGAGCCGTATTTGCTTTGTAGCTATGCAGGTCGGTAATTGTCAGGGGATAGTGGTGAGTACAAAGCGAAATAATATTAGTCGCATGAGATGTCGATAACCAAGCTTTAAGCGATATCGCAGATAATTGACACTATCAAAAGCCCATGTATTCGCCGTATGTTCTGTTAGATGCCTTACTGATCTTTGTCGAATTGCCCCCTGCACATTCACTGTAGAGCGGGCAAGAGGACGCAAAATCTGCTCCGAGCTCCACCACGGCGCGACTCCGGCCTCCGGAGCTAGGCAATACCGCGGGCAACGGAGCTACGGCGTCGCTCGGCAGCACCACGGCTAGCGGAGGGGGCGGGGGCGGGCAAGGACAGGGAGAGGAGCAGACCATCTCCTACTCGGCTGAGCGCATCATCGGGCACGGGTCGTTTGGCGTTGTGTTCCAGGCGACGGAGCTTGAGACACGGGAGGTAGTGGCCATCAAGAAGGTGCTGCAGGACAAGCGCTTTAAGAATCGAGAGCTGCAGATCATGAAACAGCTGGTAAAGCTCCCCCACCCGAACATCGTGGTGCTGAAGCAGTGCTTCTATTCGAACGGCGAGAAGGCCGAAGAGCTATACCTGAATCTCGTCCTCGAGTACATCCCTGAAACCGTTTACTCTGTCTCTCGTCAGCACCAGAAAAGCAAGCAGGCAGTGCCCCTCCTGCACGTCAAGCTCTACGTCTACCAGCTTGCCCGCGCCCTGGCCCACATTCACGGGTTGGGGATCTGCCACCGTGACATCAAGCCCCAGAACCTCCTACTGGACCCGACCACGCACGTCCTCAAGCTCTGCGACTTCGGTAGCGCCAAATTTCTCGTAAAGGGTGAACCTAACGTCTCCTATATTTGTAGCCGCTACTATCGAGCGCCTGAGCTTATCTTCGGGTCCACGGCCTACACCACCGCCATCGACATATGGAGCGAGGGGTGTGTAGCGGCCGAGCTCCTACTTGGCCACCCGCTCTTTCCCGGGGACTCTGGCGTGGACCAGCTGGTGGAGATAATCAAGGTGCTGGGCACGCCCACGCGGGAGGAGATCAAGGCGATGAACTCGAACTACACCGAGTTCAAATTCCCTCAAATCAAGGCCCACCCCTGGAACAAGGTCTTCCGCTCACGCTTGCCCCATGAAGCTATCGATGTGGTCGCCCGTATGCTTGCTTATGCACCTGAAAGACGAATACGGCCCATCGAGAGCTGCGCTCACGCCTTCTTCGATGAGCTCCGGGACCCGAACACCCGCCTGTCCGACGGGCGCCTTTTGCCACCCATCTTCAACTTTACAGAGACGGAGATGCGCGCCGCGCCCCCCGGTCTCCTTAATGCTCTCATGCCGCCCCATGCCGGTGGCGTTGCGTTGAGCGGGGAGCGCGAGAAACAGGAGGCTGGGGCTTGCACTCCCTCGCCTTCAGTGACGCTAGGGAAGGAATCGTTGAAGAGTGCCTTGAGCAGTGGAAGGGCAGTACTTGCGGCTCGTGACGGTGGCGGAGGAGAGGGGGGAAAGGACGGAGGAGACGGAAGCGAGAGAGAAGAAGACCGTGCGCACGCTTTGCAAAGCCAAGTGATAGGCGCCACAGGCGGGACAGCCTGACCAATGAGCTGGGGGTACACATAGATAGGCTCCGAATCACCTCCATTCTTGGGTGTACCCGTTCTGATGCGTGTGGCAATACTTGTGTCTCAGGGAGGATATTCGAGGCGGAAAGTAGGCTCAAGAAAAGAGCCGGATGGGATGCGTAAGCAATCAAAGAAGTGGGCGATGCACATAGCACCGATTAGACGCACAAATTCCTCACACCAAGAGAGAAACAAAAAAGTGATCCTCTAGCAACGAATCTGTTGCGACCGTAGCGGTGATGAGCTAACACGAGGCTTTCACCTCTGTAGCCTTCCTCATGCGTGAGGGACAGCACATGCAGCTTAGGCGCCGCGTAGTGCCCCGGCACTTTACAGGTGCTTTACTTTCACATGTATCCGTAGAAAGGGCCGACTAAACAGAAGCAATGCAATCCTTATTTCACTTAGCTTTGGCCATTTACTCGAGAATCTCCAAGTTGTCAATCTTCCGTTTCTTTCCTTTGTTTCTTTTCCCCCGCTGGGGGCGCCACCTTCCCGTGAGCATCGCCAGACTCGCTTCTGCTCCACATCGCCCCATCGCAAGCAGAAGACACCATCAAACTGCGTGCCGTTTAGAACCTGCGCAGAGGGTCACAATTCACGAGCAATTTAACGTTCATCCTCTTCACAAATAGCACAGGAACGCCTGTCGTGACCCGAGATTGTTAAAACAGTCCAGCATGGTAACGTCATTGGGGAAGGAGGAGGAGGCGGAGTGCTTCCTAGACATCAAGCCGGACCACGACTTCTCGTACCACAATTTGCCGTATGGTGTCTTTTCGACTGCTCACTCAGCGCCTCGAGTGGGCGTTGCAATCGGTGATTGGGTTCTAGATTTATCGGTGCTCGCATCAGAGACAGACATCTTCAGGTAATTCCGGAGGTCAGGGAGAGGTAGGAGGTTGACATTTTTCCTCATTGATTGCTTTGCTTATAACCCATCAGTTTTGATGCCAGCTGCTTCCATGAAGCAGCACTGAACGCATTTATGGCGCAGCCCCGAGCTGTTTGGACGTCTGCACGTGCTGCAATTCGGCAGGTGCTTTCAAAGGGAGAGCCCCTGCTCCAAGAAGACGCTGCTTTGCGTGCGCGAACTCTTTTGCCATTCCACAACGTGAAAATGCATTTACCAGCGCGCATAGGAGACTACACGGACTTTTACTCATCGCGGGAGCATGCTACGAACGTAGGCATTATGTTCAGAGGCAAAGAAAATGCCCTGCAGCCTAATTGGCTCCATCTCCCAGTAGGCTACCATGGGCGAGCTTCAAGCGTCGTCATCTCGGGCACTCCAGTTATTCGTCCTCAAGGACAGCTACAGGCTGATTCTATAGATGATGTACGTGTGTAATGCATGGGGTGGTAGGGACATATGCGAGGTCTAAACATTTTGGAGGGGTGAATGCGTCTTCCTTCCGCATCTTCCCGCTGACGGTTTATTCTTCCATGTCGTTCGTCACATTTCCCCCTACAAAAATAACTGCCCATACAAACAGAAAAAAGGCTCAACATACGGCCCCTCGCGGCTGCTTGACTTCGAAATGGAGGTTGGGGCCTTCGTCGGTGGTGCGCCTAACCCTCTTGGCCAGCCCCTTACCATGGCAGAGGCGGACGAGCACTTGTTCGGGTTGGTCCTAATGAATGACTGGAGCGCACGGGACATCCAAAAATGGGAATACGTGCCGCTTGGTCCGTTCACAGCCAAGAACTTCGCCACCTCCATTAGCCCGTGGGTGGTGACTCTGGACGCCCTCAGGCCCTTCCTCTGCCCCACAAGCGCCTGCACTCAGGACAACCCCGTGCCGCTCCCGTACCTCCGCGACCCGGACTACGCTTCCTATGACATTCACCTAGAGGTGTCATTGCAATCAGCTGGCCTGCCATTCCCTCACCCTATTTCTCGTTCAAATTTCCGACACCTGTACTGGACGATCCGGCAGCAGCTGGTGCACCACAGCGTCACGGGCTGCAATCTCCGACCTGGCGACCTGTTGGGCAGCGGCACGATCAGCGGGACCGATGACAGCTCGCTAGGCTCCCTTTTGGAGCTTAGCTGGAAAGGCAGTCGAGAGGTGGAAGTGGGGGATGGGTCCACCAGGAAATTTCTGAGGGACGGGGACTCCGTGGTCCTCCGCGGCTGGAGCCAAGGGAAAGATTTTCGAGTGGGCTTCGGCGTCTGCGAAGGGCGTGTACTGCCCGCGGGAACCAAAGTCTCGAGCCTGCTGGCGCCAGAAGGGCCCCCTGTAAGGTATGGAGGTCTTCGTCTCCACGGCTACTGGCGCTCTTCCGCAACGTGGCGCGTCCGCATCGCTCTAGAATGGAAGGGTTTAGAATATGAATATGTGCCCGTGCACCTAGTTGAGGGCGAACAGAATTCTAGCGCGTAAGTGCAAGATCTGGAGGGTGCGTGAAATCAGGATGTCAATTCACGCTGCGAATCCCATATTTAACACAGGTATGCAGCCCTGAATCCCCTCGGGCAGGTCCCAACGTTTGAAATTTGTGACTTGGCCACGGGCCGCAAGGTTGTTCTGACACAAAGCTTAGCTATCATTGAATTTTTAGATGAGGCGTTCCCTGAGGTATGGACTGTGTCTCGGAAGGCTTTAAGGGAAAGAAAGGTTCTCTTGCTATGCTTAGATGGGATGGCTAAGGAAGGCTTCCGCATGGTTGCATTGAAGTAAGGCTTCCTCGTCCTACATAACAGACAAAGCCCATGCTACCCAGAGGCGGGTCAGAGGCTCCATTGAAGCGGGCTCAAGTGCGACGCGTGGCAGAGATCGTGAACTCTGGGATTCAGCCGTTACAGAACTTGGCGACCATGAGCGACATAACTGCCAAGTCGGGAGGTGCCTTGGATGGCAAGGACTTTGGCCGAGACGCTATTGTCACGTAAGTCTCAAACGAAAGACCAGGCTCTCGCTGGACCTTTCCGTGCACTCCTACCCTTACTTATGAGTAGTCAATCTTTTCTCGGGCCCAAAATGTCACATCAGGGGACTCGCGGCTTTGGAAAGTATCGTGAAGGGTCTCGCGGGCAAGTACTGCGTAGGCAACCGCATTTCTTTGGCTGATGCCGCTTTGGTGCCCCAGCTTTACAATGCGAGGCGCTTTGGAGTTGATCTGTCAGTATACCCGACACTCATTCGTGTCGAGAAGGAAATATCGGGCTTAGAGGCATTTAAGCGAGCCCATCCAGACGCGCAGACGGATGCTATCAAGTAGGACTAGGGCAGACAATGGCGATAGTGGCGCAAATTTAGCCATGAAATAGCTCTGTGATTTCGGTATGCGACTTCAGAGCATGGGGTGGAAGAGTTCAATGAACGTAAACCATGAATCGTGTACACAGCGGACCGATTTTCGATGAAGCGGAACATCTCATGCAAAAAATGTGGAACGTTCATATCTACGAGTATTGCGTAGGTCAACTTCAAATTGACTCCATTTTGAACTTCGGTACTGTGGATCCCAAGCAGTCATATGCACTTCAAAATCCATTCAGAATTTGAAGCCCTTCAAGGTATCCTTGTGCTTCCTAGCATTCTTTTAAGATCGCGGTCTTTACGTTCCGCTGTTCATGTCGTTATTTACCAGAAGAACACACCTAATTACCCAGAATTTCAAAGTCGTGCCTCCTTCCGGATCCTGTATTTTTTTTGACTCATTGTTCGTCCATCGATTGAATGCGCGATTTCACGTAAGACTGTACCTCAACTAAATCGTTGTGCAAGAGGATAGAGCGCATGGGCATGTCCGCCAATGCCGCCAGCTCCGCGGGCAAATCGCTTTCGATGCCCAGGCGCTCTGTGGCCTCCGGAAACTTGGCTGGATGAGCAGTGGCAAGGCATACTGTCCGCCCATCCCTGAGCATACCCAGCGAATCCGCCGCATGCACGCCCACAGCAGAGTGAGGGCAGAGGAGGTAGCCGTGGTCTTCGTGCCATTTCCTTATTGTGGCGAGCGTCTAGGGCACAGGTTGGTAGAGAATCTCAGTCACATTGTCTGGTGCGGAGTGTATCATCTGCTTTCCCCCTTGATGAATGCCACACACCTGCTTTTCGTCCCCTCAATACACACCTGTTCCTCGTCCCCTCGGCCCGAAATAAAATCCTGCCGGGCCCTCTTGAGTAGCTGTCCGGAAAGGGTGAGCTCGCCTGTGGCTTCGAAGTTGGTCATCCATTTCTTGAGCAAGGTGTGATCGCGATCTGCCAGCTCATATAAGTAGCGCTCAAAGTTGCTTGAAATTGATATATCCATGGATGGTGAATGGGTCTGCGTCACTTCGGCTTTGTGATACTCTCCCGTCACGAAGAATCGGTGCAGGATGTCGTTCACGTTCGTGGCCACGAGCAACTGCTCCACCGGCAGCCCCATTCGTTTGGCGTAGTAACCAGCCAACACGTCACCAAAGTTACCCGTCGGAACGGAGAAGCTCAACTAAAATGAAAGACGTCGTCTGTAAGTTAATAAAGGATCATTTCTCTCTCACGCTCCAGTCTGACCTCCCCCTTTTTCTTTCTCATATCTTTACCTGTTCTATGGAGGGGTCGAAATCTGTGATACGGAAATATGCCCAGAAGTAGTAGGTTATCTGTGCAAGGACGCGCGCCCAATTGATAGAATTGACAGCGCCCAGGCGGACCTCCTCGCGGAAGCTGGCATCTTGAAACGCGGCCTTGACTATATTTTGGCAATCATCGAACGTTCCCTCCACGGCAATGCATTGGACGTTCTTATCTGGTACAGTTGTCATTTGCCTCTCTTGAATGGCAGACGTTCGGCCCTTGGGGTAAAGGATAAAGCAACGGACATTCGCTTTTCCGCGCAGCCCGTAGATGGCTGCTGACCCCGTGTCGCCGGACGTGGCTCCCAAAATGGTCAAGAAAGCCTCGGCTCCCGACCTCTTGGACAGAAAATACTCGAAAAGATTGCCCAGCAACTGCAAAGCCACGTCTTTGAAAGCGAAAGTGGGCCCGTGGAAGAGCTCGAGGATCCAGGCTGAGCCCAGTTGCTTTACTGGCGAGACGTCGGGAGACCTGAAAGTCGAGTAGCTCCGATCTATTATATCCTTTAAGTCCTTTGCTGGAATATCTTCTTCTCCAACGAAGCGAGAAACTATAGCATAGGCCAGATTTGGAAAGGTCAGGCATCGCATAGCTTGCAGCTCGACAGGGGTGAGCGTGGGAAGCACCTCTGGAACATATAATCCACGGTCTGGGGCAAGTCCACCCAGAACCACGTCTTCGAAAGTGGCATTTTTTACACACCCCCGGGTAGAGCAATAACGTGTGCGAGCGGTTGCCGCCATGAGATTATTGAAAGGATGATCGCAGCGAGCAGATATTTCTGCCCAAATAACTTCCTTCACAGAGAGACGGCTTGTCTTAGAGCTGAGGAGTAGCAACCCTCCCCCAACGTTGCTTCGCAGCTTCGAGAATAAAAGGGGCCACAGCCTGACAAAGCACGTGAGATGTTTTTCGTGAGCTGATAAGATACCGTTTAAAAAAAAACGTCAAGCAGGTCTTACGGGTAGAGGGGTCTCGCCCCAGGACCAGCACGGGAACCACATCCAGCACGGCTCAGCAGTCGCTCGGGCGCCATGGCCGCTCACAGTACGCGATCACCATTCAGCACGCAGACTAAGAGTCTACTGTGTCGCCGCTCTACCTGGCGTCGGAAAAGAGGTCACTCCGCGCTCTCCGGCTTGGCGCTTTGCCGGCACAGATTGCTTCCTACTGGCCACCTATCATGGTTTCGCTTGTCAAACCTCCCGTCGACGCCTCCTCCGAGTCGGAGGAGCGAAAGGCGACTGAAACAGAAAATGTGGGGCTCTCTGCCTTTACGGAGAGTTTTTTTTGCGAGTGGATTTACTTGTACATTGAAGCACGACAAGACTACTTACAACAAATGGACCTTGAAAAATTGTCAGGATCAAGCCGTTGCTCTGGCTATTCAATTATGCCCCTCTTTGTCGAGAAAGATATCTCACCTTTTCTTACTCTCGCAATCCTCTCCAGGAATGGTCGACAACAACACATCTTCCTCGTACAGCGCATCAGATGACAACCTGCCCAAAATTGATCTTTTTGGAGGTGGAAACGTGGATCTGCGAACAGTTGCCCCTCTGTACGGCGTGGCAAGCGAGGAGGAACCTGACTACCTGGACTACGATATTAAAGGCAGGGGCACGGTGGAACGCATGTTTTTGTATTCGGGTTCTTCTTATCTGACAGGAATCTTAACCGGTGGTATTCTGGGTGGGCGTAGGGGGTGGAAGACAGCGCCCAGTCCACGATTCTGGCTTCGACTGAACAGCGTCATGAACGGGGCAGGAAAGTTAGGCTCGAAGTGGGGCAACAACGCCGGCGTTTTCGCTCTTATGTACTCGCTAAGTGAATCGTTGCTCGATCACTTCGAAACGGACAAAGTTCTAGGTGGACATCAAGCCGTAAATCCTGTGCTCTCGGGCGCCATCAGCGGTCTTCTGTACAAGTCCACCGCGGCGCCACGGACGGCAGCTCTAGCTTCAGTGTTGGGCGGGTTTGGGGCTGGTATGTTTTATGTGATTCGAGGACAGCTTGACCGCTTCTTTTATCGTTGAAGCTTATGCAAGGGGTCCAATATAAAGCTTTGGAGGGAAAAGCATAAAAATACATGTACAAAGAACGCCCGCCCCTATTTCTGCTTACTTGGTTGATTGTTCTTTCGTTTGCTATCGAAGTAGCTTGGACACCTGTTATTTCCCGTTATTCTTTCGGATCCTCAAACACCAAGTATTTTACAGCATTGGCAAGCATGCGCAATCCATGCTTGGGATTAGTCAAGATTGACTCGGGATGAAACTGAACAGCGGCGAAAGGCAGCTCTCGGTGCTCGATGCCCATGATAACTCCGTCCTCGCTCATGGCTGTCACACGCAAGTCTTGCGGAAAGCCCGCTTTCTTTCCGTGTAGCGAGTGATAGCGTGCGACGTCAAAGCAACGAGGCAAACCCTCAAATATCTTGTATCTATGGCCTAGAACGTCCCCTCCCGTGGCAGCAGCAGGGGTCAGCTTTACCGTAGAAGGCTTACCGTGCATGGGGTAAGCCAGCACGTCTAGTTGTCCGCCGAAATGCTCGACCATGCCCTGTAACCCAAGGCAGACGCCAAAAACAGGCACACGCGAAGCCAAGGCGGCGTCGATTGTATCGGAAAGGTGAAAGTCGGCCGGGCATCCAGGACCGGGGGACAGAACCAGGAGGTCGGGCTTGGTGTTTCGTATTAGCCTAAGGGCATTTGGCCCACTACGAACCGTGCTAACATCCGCGCCCGTTTGTCGAAGATAATTGGCAAGAGTGTGCACGAAGGAATCCTGATGGTCGACTAACAGCACCCGTCGAGCCTCATCGGCGGCCTGAGCCGCCTCTTCTCCAGTGACACCCGCGGTCTCAGAGCTTTCGCAGGCCAAGGCGTCTATCAGCGCCGAGGCTTTCAGCTCTGTCTCAGCCTCTTCCGCAGGTGGGTCGCTGTCATACAAGAGCGTGGCTCCCGCCCGCACCTCGGCAATGCCATTTAAGAGACGGATCGTCCGCAGGGTGAGGCCGGTGTTCAGGGAGCCGTCGAAGGCTACGAGCCCTACGGCCCCGCCGTACCAGGCCCGGGGCGATGCCTCCTGGTCCTCGATGAACTGGATGGCCCAGGTCTTGGGCGCGCCCGTGACCGTGACGGCCCAAGTATGACACAGGAAAGCGTCCAGCGCGTCGAAGCCCCTGCGCAAATAGCCCTCGACGTGGTCTACGGTATGGATCAGCCGCGAGTACATCTCAATTTGCCGCCGCCCGAGCACGCGCACCGAGCCGGGCTCACAAATACGACTCTTGTCATTCCGGTCCACGTCCGTGCACATGGTCAGCTCCGACTCCTCCTTCGGGTTGGTTAGAATCGCCTTGATCCTGGCCGCGTCCTCCAGGGCGTCGCTGCCTCGAGCTATTGTCCCGGAGATGGGACAAGTCTCAACCCGAAGGCCGGCCTTCGTTTGCTCACAGCGCACGAACATCTCAGGCGAGGCCCCGATCAGGTACTCACCGTCCCCCAAGTTGATGAGAAAGCCGTAAGGAGAGGGATTAGTGGTGCGCAGGCGGGAAAAGACTCGCGAAGGTGCAGAGGGACACTCCTTGAAGAAGGTCTGGCTGAGCACCACCTCGAACAAGTTCCCTACCTTGAACTGGTCCTTCGCCATCGCCACCCGCCGCGCGTATTCCCCAACCGGGCTATCACGGTCCCGCTTCAGGGCCTCCGCAGGCGCAGCTCGGTACTCCAAGACCCTACCCGTCCGGGCAAGCCCTTGCGTGCTCCG
>Ga0209925_1000202_pt1 | contig 31655 bp, 34 predicted proteins | sample SalPonR2_A_D1_MG_FD_185702 | JGI IMG/M metagenome (GOLD analysis project Ga0209925, IMG submission 185702) | Salt pond soil microbial communities from South San Francisco under conditions of wetland restoration - Salt Pond MetaG R2_A_D1_MG... ... | reverse complement strand
TATCCCAAATAAGCACAAATCCTATGTTCCAGGAGATGTACGAACGCTACGAAGAACGGGTGCGAGAAATCGGCAATGCGGACTTCGGCGACCTCATACTGAGGCCGGTAGAGTTGCTGAGTTCCGAACCCGAGGTACAGCGGCGCATGCACTCCCGTTTTAAAGTTATCCTGGTAGATGAGTATCAGGACTCAAATGTAGCACAGTATGAACTTCTGAAACTCCTGTACGGCCCGAAGACCTATCTGTGCGTAGTCGGCGACGACGATCAGTCGATTTATCGCTTCCGGGGGGCTGAAGTTCGTAACATCATCACCTTTCCTGATGAGTTTAAGAACACCGATATTATTCGATTAGAGCAAAATTACAGGTCAACTGAAAGAATTCTCTCCATCGCCTCTCATGTGGTACACAAAAACAAGCAGCGTCTCGGTAAAACTCTCTGGACCAGTGGCGGTCAGGGGGCAAAGGCAAAGATTACTTTTCTGCGTGATCATGATGAAGAGGCGGAATACTGCGCCCGCGTGCTGGGTGAGGGAAACCTGGCGGGTACGGCGATTCTTTATCGAACAAACGCCCAGTCGCGAAGCTTAGAAACATGTTTTGTAAAAAAGGGGATCCCCTATAAAATTGTAGGGTCCCTCCGGTTTTACGATCGTGAAGAGGTAAAGGACTCGCTTGCGCTGCTGAGCTTTTTTGTAAATCCGATGGATGAGGTTGCGTTTCGGCGAATTGTAAATAAGCCGGCCCGAGGAATCGGGGCAAAAACCGTGGTAAAAATAGTTGATGAGGCGCTGAGTGGGGACGGCAACTTGGTCGGAGCAATGGAGCGCCTGGCCCCGGGATTTCCCGCCCGCAGCCGTAAGGGGCTGGAAGAGGTGCTCGGATTTTTGGAAGAGCTCAAGAAAAGTGTTGCCGAACTGCCGCTTTCAGAGTTTATCAATCTAGGGGTCCGGAGGTCCGGGATACTGGAGTACCATCGCAGACAGGATGAAATAGCCCTCACTCAAAAGGTTTCGAACCTGGAGGAGCTTGTGAACGCCGCCTCCGAGTATTCTGGAGGAATGGAGGGGCTTAGCCAATTTCTTGAAGACCTGGAACTGGACCATTCGAGAATTGCCAAGGAAGACCCGGCGGCTATGCCCGGGGTTACCCTGATTACCATGCACAATACAAAGGGGCTGGAGTTCGACAGAGTTATTATTACCGGAATGGAGGAGGGACTGTTCCCCAGCCGTCCGGATGAAAAGGATGATGACCTAGAAGAGGAACGGCGTATTTTTTATGTAAGTATCACCCGGGCCCGCTACGAACTCTATTTTACTTCCTGCCGACAGCGGGTTATCTGGGGACAAAGCAATTATCAGAGGCCCTCTCGCTTTCTCAATGAACTGCCCGAGGCTGAGGTTGAGCTGGATTCCCGTTACTCCCTTCCCGCAGGGAACCTAGGTGGAAAAGCTGAGCCCGAAGAGTCCGGTGAATGGCAAAAGGGGACCAGGGTGTACCATGATGATTACGGGGCCGGGGTAGTGTGGAAGACAAGCCACAACGGGAGTCATATGGTGGTTTCAGTGCGATTTGAAACCGGACAGACCGCCCAGTTTATACCCGAATACGCGTCACTTGAAAGAATTGCGGAAGATTTTTAATTGAATAAGGACACATATATGCCGAATATAAAACGGGCCCGCGGTTATCGAGTGTACGGTTTCGACGGGGCCCGCTATATTGATTTCTACTTGAACGGCGGCCGGGCTCTTACTGGACACCGTCCGGCGGGGGTACTGAAAGCCCTCAAATCGGGGGGCGAACGGGGACTCTGGGCTGAATATCCCGGCAGTGGCCGCCGGCGGTCCACTCGTCTTCTAATGCGTCTTTTTCCGGAAGTCGACCGGGTTTCATATTTTCCAACTCTCGAGAGTGCTCTTTTGTCTCTGAGTGAAGCTGCCGGTGTGTCCGTCGGCCTCGCAGATACCCCCTTCAGGTTTCAGAATACTCAGGTGCCTCTGGAAAATTTAGAAAAGGGTGCGTGGGTGGTGTATCGGCGTCCGTGGGCACTCACCTCTAAGCAGGAAAAAAAGCTCACAGAAGGCGGATACGGCCGGTTCTTTATACCCCTTATACCCTTTCCGGGGCGGCTTCTGCCGGTCCCGGTGTGCAGAGTTCGATCTTCAGCAGAGATGCCGAGGGAGAGCCGGGAGATAAGTCCGGTCCTGTTTGAAGTATTGATAAAGTGCATGGTGGAGCTGCAGAAACTCCGGCAGGATGACTATTCTCACATGTGGATGCGCTTTGATCTACCGGGAATTGAGCGGGTCGGCCCCTATCTACAGTTTCAAATGGACCCCCAAAGTTATTACCGGTGGTATGAGGCCCTTTTAGAAGAGGGAGTCCTTCTGCCTCCGGAACAGAGCATACCGGCGGTTGTACCTTGTGAGTTTACTGAAGGTGAGGTTTTGCCGTTAATTAAAGGGTGTAAGGAGAGAACATGGAAACGGTAGATCTTATCGGCATAATTGTACGTCTGGCCACCGGAGCGATAGCCACTTTTTTGGCAATACTTTTGTGGGCTAAAACCCGCGACACCGCCTGGATGCTTATCATTATGGGGGTAATTGTAGAATATGGTGAGATCATTTATTCTACTTTAAAGCTCTTTGGTGTGGTGCCTTCCCAGGTGTTTATTTATCCCGAGCTTGTGAGGGTGGAGGTGGTATTGCGGAATTTGCCGCTTCTCTTTTTCAGTATAGGATTTCTGGTTATGCTTTTGCGTAATAAGTCTTGACGTAGAGGTGAATATGAATATTATAGGAAAGAGTAAAAAAATAAGGAGAAGCATATGACGGCACTGATTGTAGGTATAGTGATTTTATTTTTTACTGTATATTCCGTGCTTCCTTTTGAATGGGCTTTGCAATGGTGGCCCTATGTGTTAGATTTTCTGAAAGGTGGAATTCCGGTAGTGGCGCTGTTTATTGGTCTAGTAGCAGTACTAATCGGAATTGCAGACATTCGAGATAGAATAGAAGAGAAGAAGGAGAAGACCGACGAAGATACCGAGGCAAATGAAAGCCCCGTATCTAGCGACAAGGAAGAGAAATAAGAATAGAGGCCGAACCCACCCGTCCTTTCCCCTCGGCCTTGACATTCAAAGTGAAATATGAAAAGATGCTCAACACTTGTCTACGTCTTACGATAGCAATATACGCGCAAAGTTTATGATAGAGGAATGGGTATGAAGACAATTTTTGTGAAACCAGAAAAAATTGAACGCAAATGGTATGTAGTCGATGTTGCCGGTCTGCGGCTTGGTCGTGCAGCGGTAAAAATCGCATCCGTGTTGCGGGGAAAAAACAAGCCGGAATATATGAATCACCAGGAAATGGGTGATTATGTAATTGTGGTAAATGCCGACAAGGTCGATGTGTCCGGTCGAAAGGCACGGCAGAAGATGTATTACCGACACTCGGGTTATCCCGGCGGTATCACCGGTGAAAGTTTTGAAAAGATGATCGTAAAAAAGCCTGTATATCCGATGGAACGGGCTGTATGGGGAATGCTGCCGAAGGGGCCCCTTGGACGAAAACTTTACAAGAATCTGAAGGTATATGCAGGACCGAATCACCCGCATTCCGCTCAGATGCCGGAAAAACTGGAAATATAAGGAAGGGGAGATAAACGTGGATAGTACAACGAATCTTGCATTAGGAACAGGAAGAAGAAAAACCTCTGTTGCACGGGTGTTTCTCCGTGAAGGCAGCGGAAAAATTTCAGTCAATGGGAAAGAGGTTGATGAATACTTTAAGAATCCGGGGCTTACCTATGTGGTAAAACAGCCTCTGGATGTAACTGATTCATTAAATAAGTTTGATGTAATGGTAAACGTGAAGGGCGGCGGTCCTACCGGTCAAGCCGGCGCGACCCGTCACGGAATTGCCCGGGCGTTAGTATCATATGATGCGAGTAATCAGAGTCCTCTCAAGGCAAACGGCTTTATGACTCGAGACCCGCGTATGGTTGAACGTAAGAAATATGGACAGCGTGGTGCACGCAGAAAGTTCCAGTTCTCAAAACGTTAATCCAACTATTACCGCATTCAAAGAGGGAGCTTCGGGGGAGTCTATACAAGTACTTCTTTCCGACAGCTCCTCTTTTTTTGTCCCACCCTCTGCGCTTGTTGATTTTCAGCTTAGTATTGATCTGGAGGTCGATGAGCAGCTTAGAGAGCGTCTGGAGGCTGCCCACGAGCTTCTGAGGGCAACCCAGAAAGCTGCCGAACTCTTGGCAAGGCGTGAACATTCCCGGTTTGAGCTTTCTAACAAGCTCAGGCAACGGCAGTTTCGAAACAGCATTATTCGAAAAACCCTTGATGAGTTTCAGCGGCTGGATGTGCTTAACGATTACAGATTCGCGGAAATGTGGGTGCGGAACCGAATACGGAGAAAGTCGGAGGGCCTCACCAAATTGAGGGCAGCCCTTAAGAATAAGGGGGTCGAAGATGCAATAATTGAGGAGGTTCTTAATCGCGAATATAATTCCGAAGCACAACAACAGGCTTTAAAACAGGCTACGGAAAAAATTCTCATGAAATCGAAGGGGGACCGTGATAAGTTTGTTAGGATGCTGTTGAACCGCGGTTTTTCGTGGAAACAGATAAATAGTTTCAGTATACACAAATTTTTTCAATATTATGACGATTTACGTTGACATATTGGATATTTTTGGTACAATAAATGATACCTCATAGATGTTAAAAAAGAGAGGACATAAAATGGCAAAAAATGGCAAAAAGGTACGAATTTTCTCCGCTCTGGAAGTTGCAAATATCTGCGGAGTGGTGAATCAAACTGCAATTAACTGGATCAAGAACAATCATCTCAAGGCTTTTACAACCCCCGGCGGACAGTACCGCATTTATGCTGAGGACCTGCTTGAGTTTCTGGAAAGTCGCGGTATGCGAGTTCCTGATGAACTGCTTGAGATCACAGGGCAGAAAAGCAGGAAGATCCTTATCATTGATGATGATCAGGACCTGAATGAGATGCTAAAAAATATCCTGGTAAAAAAGTTTGAAAATCACAAAGTCTATCAGGCTTTTGACGGGTTTGAAGCGGGACGACTCATAACTGAAGAAAAACCGTCGGTAATTATCCTCGATATAGACCTTCCGGGCATCGATGGTCACTCTTTATGCAAAAAGATAAAGGGCGATACAAATCTCGGCTCACCGCTTATTGTATCAATCAGCGGCTTGGATGAAGAGAGTGAAGGCGAAAAGATCCTTTCCGAAGGAGCAGATGCATTTTTTCCGAAACCCCTTGATTTTGATAACCTGACAAAGACTGTACAGGACCTTTTATCTGTGCGAGGAGTTTAATGTCGGAGAAACCGGACAAGTATGTACTGATTGTAGAGGATGAGGATGCAATTCGGCTTACATTGAGAGATTATCTGCAAAACAGGGGGTTTCCTGTCCTAGTTGCTTCAGATGGGGTAGGGGCAATTAAACAGCTTTTGGACCACAATGTAGAGGTAATAATTTCCGACTACCGTATGGATGTGTTCGGGGGCGAGTATTGGGTCAAATTTCTGCATAAGTACTGTCATACAAAAAAGATCATCATAACAAGCGGTTTTCTTCGACCCGAATTTTCCATACCCTTTGAAGTCCTTTACAAGCCCTTTGATTATCACGAATTAGCGGGGAGAATCGAAGAGCTTTTTCCATTGAGTTAGACTATGGAGACGGAGAAAGACAGAAAAGCAGCGTGTAAAATACATATTGAAGGGAGAGTTCAGGGAGTAGGATTTCGCTACTCAGCGATGAAATCAGCCCGGCGGTACGGTGTGTACGGCTGGGTAAAAAATGAGTATGACGGTTCGGTGTCCCTTTTTTGTGAGGGAGAACAAAGCCGGGTCGATATGTTTATAGAATGGTGTAAGCAAGGCCCGCCGAGCGCCCATATTGTGAACGTTGATGTACAATCCTTATCTTATACCGGGAAGTACAACAGTTTTTCCGTGGCGTATTGAATATTTTTGAAAGCGCCTCAGATAAATAAAACATGATAAAAAAAAGGCTGCCCGATACGTCAGGCAGCCTTTTATGTGTGCGCCCCGCAGGGCCCACCTGGAAAAAGTTGGCCAAAATGCCGTGGGCATTTTGGCTATCGGGCAACAGGCATGTGTTACTTATTCACCTTGTTGATTGAATAAAAGGCCTTTTTTCCAGGGTATTCGGCAACACTTTCAAGATAGTCTTCAATTCTCATGAGCTGATTGTATTTAGCAAGCCGGTCGGAACGTGAAAGAGAACCGGTTTTGATTTGTCCGGTCTCCAGTGCAACAACCAGGTCTGCAATAAAATTATCTTCGGTTTCACCGGAACGATGGCTTACTATGGCGGTGTAACCGGCACGCTTTGCCATCTCAACGGCTTCAAAGGTTTCGGTAAGAGTACCGATCTGGTTTACTTTAATGAGAATTGAGTTGGCAATTCCCTTGTCGATACCATCTTTCAGACGTTTGGTGTTGGTCACAAACAGGTCGTCCCCTACCAGCTGGCAGTGGTCTCCAACCTTATCGGTAAGCAGTTTCCATCCGTCCCAATCGTCTTCAGCCATACCGTCTTCGATCGAAATAATCGGATATTTAGCTGCCCAGTCGGCCCAATACGAGGCCATTTCTTCGGAGCTTAATTCGCGTCCGTCGGAACTCTTGAAGACGTATTTCTTTTTATCTTCATCGTAGAATTCCGAAGCCGCCGGGTCCAGGGCGATTGCAATTTGTTCACCGGGCTTGTAGCCGGCTTTTTGTATTGCCTTTACAATTACTTCTACTGCTTCGTCGTTTGATTTAAGATTCGGTGCAAAACCGCCTTCATCACCGACGGCGGTGCTGTATCCCTGTTCTTTGAGTATGCTCTTTAAGTTGTGAAAAACCTCCGTGATCATACGTACACCCTCTCGCAGGGATTCTGCGCCGATGGGCATAACCATGAACTCCTGAAAATCGACGGAATTGTCCGCATGCTCACCACCGTTGATGATGTTGGCCATCGGTACCGGCAGCTGATTGGCATGATAGGCACCCAGGTATTTGAAAAGGGGCAAGCCGAGGAAGTCCGCCGCCGCCCGGGCTGTTGCCATCGAGACCCCTAATAGTGCGTTTGCACCGAGTTTGCTCTTGTTTTCGGTCCCGTCAAGTTCGATCATAGTACGGTCTATATCCACCTGATCAAGGGCGTCTAAGCCGACGAGTTCGGGGGCGATGATGTTGTTTACATTTTCAACAGCTTTCAGTACGCCCTTGCCCATAAAACGGCCTTTGTCTTCGTCACGAAGTTCAACCGCCTCGTGCACACCGGTAGATGCGCCTGAAGGAACTGCTGCGCGGCCCATAGAGCCGTCCTCAAGAAATACATCTACTTCAACGGTGGGATTACCCCGTGAATCAAGTATTTCGCGAGCTTCAATAAATTCAATTGTACTCATAATTACCTCTCCTCAAGATATTGTTAATTCTTTATCTTAATTAAGACTACTATCTTATGTATTGAAAATAAGGTCAAGCCGGGAATATCGAATTCAGAGATTCTCACTTTGATTTTTTTTTGAAAATTTCAAAGTGAGAAGGCCCGAATTTGAAGGGTTTTATGAAACCCCTGGGGCCTAGGCTCTTATAGGAGCTTGACCCCACATATTGTGCAAAGTATTATGAGGATAATATGAAATATACTCAGTTGTTCGGCAAAACGTTACGCGTTGTTCATCACGGGGTAAAGAGTAAGGGATTTGCGCTTTTACTTAGAGGTGGCTTTATTCGTTCCCACGGCAACGGTCTTTTTTCTTATCTGCCCCTGGGAAACAGGGTCGTTCGCAATATAAAACGGATTATCCGAGAGGAAATGGAAGAGCTTGGGGGGCAGGAGGTTACTGTTCCCTTAGTTAATCCCGCTGAAATGTGGCAAAAGAGCGGCCGTGACAGGCTTGTTGGAAAGGATATGGTCCGATTTAAAGACCGTACAGGACGAAATATGGTCTTGGCTCCGAGTCATGAAGAAGCTTTTGTTGATTTAGTCAGAATCGGTTTGCGCTCCTACCGGGACCTGCCCGCTTTTTTATATCAGTTTCAAACCAAATTTCGTGATGAGGAGCGTACAAGAAACGGCTTAATTCGTACAAAGGAATTTATTATGAAGGATGCCTATTCCTTTCATCGATCGGCCTCCGATTTGAATATTTTCTTTCCAAAAGTATTTTCCGCGTACCAGCGTATTTTTAAGCGCTGTGGTCTGGATGTGCTGCCCGCTGAATCAGGGGTTGGTTATATGGGGGGAGAGAAGGCCTTTGAGTTTATGGTGAGCTGTGATATTGGTGACGACATCCTGGTAGAATGTCCGCAATGCGGTTACCGGGCCAATAAGAGTGTGGCCATGGGATTGAAGGATTTTCATACGGGTACCCCCAAAGAGTTGGAGTATGTCGATACCCCGGAATGTACGTCCATGGAGGATCTTTCGGAGTTTTTAGGGTTAGAAAAGCACCATTTGGCTAAAACAATGATCTTTAAAACATTGAGCGGCCTGGTAATGGCCGTTGTGAGGGGAGATCATGAGGTTAGTCAGGAAAAGCTAACCAGATATCTTGGTGAACCGGTATTGAAAAAGGCAGAACAGCGGGAGGTGGAAAAACTTGGTTTTATACCCGGATACTTATCTCCCATCGGGGTAAACGGCACCATACCACTTGTGGTTGACGGAACAGTTGCAAAATCAGCGAACCTAGTGGTAGGGGGGAACAAAGAGGGGGTGCACCTACGAAATGCGAATTTTGGTCGCGATTTTGAATCGTCGAATGTTGCCGATATATCAATGATAAAGCCTGAAAATAAGTGTCTCCAATGCGGGGGGGCGCTCAAGGAGGTCCCTGCCCTTGAGCTTGGAAATATTTTCAAATTGGGTGATTTCTATACCCGTTCTATGGGGCTCTATTTTCAGGAGGAGAATGGGAAAAAGGTGTACCCCTTTATGGGTTCTTATGGTATAGGAATAGGCCGGCTTATGGGGGCAATTGCCGAAAAGCTCCATGATAAGCGGGGTATGATGTGGCCGACTGAAATTGCACCTTTTCGCTTTTTTCTTATGGGTATCGGCAAGAGTGATTCCGTACGGCAGAAAGTTGATAGGATATATGAAAAGTTTTACGCTGATACCTTGTTGGACGATCGTAAAGAATCCCCCGGAGTGAAGTTTCAGGACGCCGAAATCCTGGGAATTCCCTACAGGATTGTAGTCTCCTCTAAGCGGAATAGCGAGGACTCGGTAGAATTCTATGACCGCTACACACGCCGGAGTTATCTGGTGAAAATTGATAATATTGAAACAACAATGAAACAGCTGCAGGAGGAAGAGGTCCTTCCAAATTAGAATTACTTGAAGCGAATAGGCCTAAGAGAGAAGGTCTTCCCGAAGAAGGAGTACTTTGTATATGTCGGAACATAATGAAATCCGCCCGAAGGAGTTAACCGAAGAGGTGGTAGACCAAATTATATTTGGAATGGAGAACCAGCAGGCGGAATATCTGTTTGATCTGCAGGAAGGAGAGCTTATCCCCTGTGATGACCCGGAAATCGCTGCCGCCGGGGAAGAGGCTGAAAATCGGTTTGTCGATTTGCCCGAATGGAGACCGGTGGATGGTTTTCACCTGATGGAGCGGTTTGTGGCCTTTAATAAAAATCCAATCTATCGGCAGGAACTGAGGGACGCCCTTAATGGGGGAAGGGGGGTCTTTCGCCGTTTCAAGGATGTGCTGAAACGATACGAACCCCTTGAACGGCAGTGGTTTGCCTTTAAAGAGAGGGAAATGCGGCAGGTAGTGAAGGATTGGTATGCAACGGTTACCGATTCCATCGCTCTAAGCCGTCTTGGGGAAGAACCCGAGGAGACCGAAGAGCTAGTACTAAGTGACTTTATCATTCAAAGCGGGACCGGACGGTGGAAGGAAAAAATTTCTGAAGCCGCCGTACAGGCGAAGAATGAATCTGTTCAGGACATCTCCTTGGCCTTGAGGGATTACTTGCTCGATACCGAGGCTGTCGGTTGTAAAGAGAACGAGCATAAGGAGATCCTCTACGCGGAGACCCCTGTAGGCGAGTTTGCGGGTTGTATCATGGGGGTATATGTGCCCTCGGAATACAGTACCGTTCTGGATCTGAGGTTTATCTATGTCGAACCTCAATTTCGCGGACTAGGCCTCTCGCGACTTTTCATTGATAGGGCAACGGAACTGGCGGCGAAAAACGGTGTAAGCCAGATAGTAATAGAACTTCTTGGGAAAACCCTTTTTTTGCAGAAAGACTTAGAAGAGCGGGGGTTTCACGAATTCGGCCGTCGTTATTCGATGAGTGTAGAACGGGAATCCCAGGAGGGGAGTGAATAGCGTAAGGTCTATATTTTATGTGTAAGCTTATTTTTATATTGAGAAAAATTGATGACAATACTCTTGCCCTTAAACTCCACTGGGGCTTCAGACTTGTCTTTGGACTGCTGGCTGTGATTATTTTATCCAGCATGCTGGTGACCTCTTCAGAGGAGGGGGGCTCGCTGGTGATGGTGGTACTGATAGCCCTGTTTGTACTGATAGCCCTGTATAACGAAAGCTGGTACTTCTCCCTTCCCGAAGGAGATACCGATAGAGAATCGACTCCTGGTGGGAGCAAACCTAAAGGGCTGGTGCGGCATTTTCACGGCCTTGTGATGTTAGCCGCACACAGCAGCTTTTCAATTGAAGATATAGAAAGCATAGAAGTAAAGGCCTTTCGTAAGGGGAGCGTGCCCGGTGCTGAAAGTGAAAAGAAGCGATTTTTCCAACGGGATCTTTTGACCCTCAGCTTGATTTTTACAAAGGGGGGCAAAAAAGACATAGAAATTACAGAAGCAAAAAATAAGACGGCCCTTCAAAGAAAGGCCGCCGCAATTTCAGATTTTACGGGTATTTCCTACCATTCGGAGGTTTGACTTACTCAAACCCGGTTTTTTGCTGCTTCAACCCAGATTTTAGCTGTTCTCCGGTTACTCCAGCCGGGCCATCTGCTCCTGAGTGTAATAGAGATAACAGGCAACCTTGTGATCGGTATCTGCATCGATCAATTCAGGAATATGGTTTTTGCATACATCCATACGGTTGGGACAGCGATCGTAGAAATAGCAGCCGAAGCGTTCCTGGTCGGGCGAGGGAACGTCTCCTTCCAGTACTATCCGTTTGCGTTCCCGCTCGATCTTAGGGTCGGGTATAGGGGCTGCCGAGAAAAGCGCCTTGGTGTAGGGATGCAGGGGCTTCTTATAGAGACTTCGGCTATCTGAAATCTCCACAACCTTTCCCAGGTACATAACAGCCACCCGATTACTCACATATTCAATAACCGACAGGTCATGGGCGATAAACATATAGGTCAAGTCAAACTCGTCCTGCAGCTCTATAAACAAATTGAGTATCTGGGCTTGGATCGAAACGTCCAGAGCACTGACCGGCTCGTCCGCCAGAATTACCTTCGGGTTTAAGGCCAAAGCCCGGGCAATACCTATACGCTGCCGCTGACCGCCGGAGAACTCGTGGGGATAGCGGTTCTTGAAGTAACGCGAAAGCCCCACCCGTTCCATCAGGTCTTCAACCCGGGCTTCCATTTCTTTGCGGTCCATTTGCAATAGTCTGCGGGAACGATAAATATCCAGGGGCTCGCGGATAACATCGTTTACAATCATACGCGGATTGAGGGAGGCGTAGGGGTCCTGAAATACCATCTGTATTTCACGGCGGGTTTTCAGCAGCTCGAACTGTGTCAGCTTGGTGAGGTCGGTTCCTTCGAATAATACCTCGCCGTCGGTCGGTTCGTACAGCTGGGCAATAGCCCGGGCGGTGGTTGATTTTCCGCAGCCCGATTCACCCACTATTCCGAGGGTTTCACCCTTTCTTAAGGTAAGGTCTACCCCGTCTACGGCACGAATTGCGCCGACCTTCCGCTTAAATATAATCCCGTCTTCAATCGGGAAATGCATTTTAAGATCTTTTGTCTCTAGTAAAACATCATGTTTCATGTATTCAAACTCCTCACGAATAAAGCCAGCAGCTAACTCTGCGGGTACTGCCTGAACTGCCTTCGGATTCTTTCTGTGTCGGGTATTTGGTTTTACAAATATCCATTGTATGGGGACAACGTGGATAAAAGGGGCAGCAGTCCGGCAAATCAATAAGGTTTGGAGGCTGTCCTGGTATTGATGAGAGCTTCTGACCTGTTTTTTTATCCAGACGGGGAACTGAGTTGATGAGTCCCTGGGTATAGGGGTGCTTCGGGTCTCCGAACAGGTCGTCGGCATTGGCCTCTTCGACTATTCGCCCGGCATACATAACTGCAATCCGGTCACACATTCCGGCCACGACTCCCAGGTCGTGGGTAATCATTATCAGTGAGGTGCCGAGACGATCGGACAGCTCCTGCATAATTTCCAGTATTTGCGCTTGGATGGTTACATCCAGTGCGGTAGTGGGCTCGTCGGCAATCAGTACCTGCGGGTTGCAGCTGAGGGCCATGGCAATCATAACCCGCTGGCGCATCCCCCCTGAAAACTGGTGGGGATAACTGTCGATACGTTTTTCCGGTTTCGGAATACCCACCATCCGCAGCATCTCGATGGAGCGCTGCCGGGCATCATCCTTATTCTCATGCTGGTGCAGCATGATTGTTTCTATCATTTGGGTGGAAATTTTGAGAAAGGGGTTCAAACTGGTCATTGGGTCCTGAAAAATCATAGAGACCTTATTGCCCCGTATGGTCCGCAGTTTCGATTTGGGCAGTTTTAGAATATCAACGCCCTCCAGTTTTACGCTTCCCCCGACTATCTTTCCCGGGGGCGAGGGAATCAGGCGCAGCAGGGATTGGTTTGTGACCGATTTGCCGGATCCCGACTCTCCAACGATTCCCAGGGATTCCTTCCTCTTCAAAGAGAAGGAGACGCCGTCGACCGCTTTTACGGTACCCTCATCGGTTTTAAAGTATGTTTTCAAGTCCTCGACTTGCAGTATATTTTCTTCATTCATTTAGCAGCTTCCTCTCTTGAAACTTACAGTTTATTTTTACTCTGCGGATCAAAGGCGTCCCGCAGGCCGTCACCGAGAAAGTTCATGGCAAACAGAAATATTGTCATGGCGACCGCCGGAAAAAAGAGTCTCCAGGGGTAGGCGCGCATTCCCTCAACCGCATCTCCAATAAGCGAACCCCAGGAGGCATAGGGGGCGGAAATTCCGAGCCCCAGAAAGGATAAAAAGGCCTCCATTTGGATAAATACCGGGATTCTCAGGGTAGTGTACACAATAATGATCCCAAAGGTGTTCGGAACCAGGTGGCGGAAAATTATCCGGGCAGAGCCGGCACCCATTGATCTGGCCGCTTCAACGTACTCGGAGTTTTTCAGTGAAATAATCTGTCCGCGTACAACCCGGGCTACCGTCAGCCAGCTTACCAGGGAGAGGGCTAAAAACATCAGGATAATACTACGGCCAAAAAGGGCCATTAAAATAATTACCAGCATCATATAGGGCATACTGTACATGATGTCTACAATACGCATGATGATGTAATCGGTTTTTCCTCCGACGTACCCGGCGATGGCACCGAAAAACAGTCCGATAAACACCGAGGTAATTCCGCCGATTAAACCGATGGCGATGGACATCTGACCACCCCATATAGTTCTGGCCACCATATCGCGACCGAGATAGTCGGTCCCGAAAAGGTATGTACGCTCGTGTATTTTTTCCTCTTCTCCGTCGATTATCTCGGTTTCGTTGGCTATACGTTCCCTGAGGGCTTCAAGTTCTGCCTTTTCTTCCTCGTTGAGGTTGACTCGGCCCTCTTGTACCGCAATATCCCGGCGTTCCCGGGTGATTTGCCGTTCAACATCGGCTATTGCATCCTTCTCTTTACGGGTAAGGCTTTCACCTCCGGCGGAGGAAGGATCGGTAAACTTCTCACGGGCCTCTTCAACTGCCTGCTCAATGTGCTGCTCATCTTCTTTGGTCCATTCGACCCGGCCCTCTTTTGCCGCCAGAGTGGTAAGCTCCGTTATTTTACGCTCCATCATTTGTTCTCCCGCGGTTTGTCCGAAGGAGGGTGGCAGGTGAATGTGGTCCATCTGCTGTTCTTTGTAGGAGTAGATCGGCAGAATTGGCGCAAAAAGCGAAAGAAGACTGTATATAATTACAATCACCAGACCGGCGATGGCCATTTTGTTCTTTTTTAAGCGGCGCCACGCGTCTTTATATAAACTGGTTCCTTTGACAGGTTGATTGAACTCATTGGTAGCTTGCAGCCCCTCTTGCAGGCGGCTTTTTTTATTGGTTTCATTGTTACTCACGGTTCAGCTCCCTATTTATATGTAATCCGCGGATCGAGGAACGAGTAGATTATATCGACGATAAAGTTCATCAACACCAATATAACCGAATATACAATGACCGTTCCCATAATCAGGGTGTAATCACGGTTTAGTGCGGACTGTACAAAGAACCTTCCCAATCCCGGTACTCTGAAAATCTGTTCTACCACCACCGATCCGGTTACAATGGAGGCGAATGCCGGGCCGACGTAGCTGACTACCGGCAGCAGTGAACCCTTGAGCACGTGCCTTCTGATGATAACCGAATCCCTGAGGCCCTTCGATTGGGCCGTCCGAATAAAATCGCTGCGCAGCATTTCGAGCATGCTGGCCCGGGAAAGCCGGGCTATAGTGGCAAAGGGCTGCATAGCCAGGGTGACCGCGGGCATAATAATGGTAACCCAGCCGTATCTCCCGGTAATCCAGCCTGAGGTCGGTAATATGTCCCACCTCAACGCGAAAAAGTACATCAGCACTGGACCTATAACAAACAGCGGTACCGTTATTCCGATAATCGCAATCGCCATCGCCACATAATCTATCCAGCTGTTTTGATTAAGGGCGGAAACAATTCCCGCGTTTACTCCAAGAAGTAGGGCCATGCCTAGAGCTATAAAGCCCAATAAAAGTGAGTTTGGTAAACTATTGGCAATATAGTAGTTTACATCGTGGTCCTGGTAGCGGAAAGAGGGTCCCAGGTCTCCGCGGACAATATCACCCATGTAACGGAGATACTGAACATGCAGGGGATCGTCTAAATGAAACTTTGCTTGAATGTTTTTCATAACCTGTTCAGGAGGGCGTCGTTCAGCATCGAAGGGACCGCCTGGTGCAATTCGAATAAGAAAAAAGCTGATAGTCACAACAATAAAGAGTGTGGGAATCAATCCTATCAGGCGTCTTATAATATATTTCGTCATGGTTTTCTCCAAACTCCACATGGCGCAGGTAATGTGTAAGGATACCGTTGCCTAATAAATTCTGTATAAAAGAGAAGGCCGGCAGCGAACTGCCGGCTTTTAGAATAATTGTTGCTATTTTTTATAGATATCTTTGGGAGGATGATAGTCCATGGTGTTCACATACCAGCCACCCCATTCACTAAGGTCGATCATGTTATTAGTGGTGTAGTGATAAATAGGTATTACACCCTGGTCTTTCTCGATAAAAATGCTCTCGGCTTCTTGCAGTACTTCGAACCGCTCTTCACCGGCGGGCATGGTAGCCGCCTTGCGAATAAGTTCATCGTAGCGGTCGTTCTCGTAGTCACCACCGTTCATGGCGGCGCCGCTGAGGAACATATCGAGGAAGGTGTTGGGGTCCTGATAGTCTCCGATCCATCCTGCCCGTGCGACCTGGAAGTCGCCCTGCCGGCGGTTGGATAGGTAGGTAGACCATTCCTGGTTTACCAGTTCACACTCTATATTGAGGTTTTCCGCCCACTGTTCCTGCATATATTCAGCAACTTTCTTGTGAGCTTCACTGGTGTTGTAAAGAATCTCGAATTGGGGGAAACCTTCGCCGTCGGGATAACCGGCCTCGGCAAGCAGTTCTTGTGCTTTTTCAATATTCTTGCCGTTGCCTTCAATGCCCGGGTAACCGGCCATGTCGGGGACCATAGAGGTAGCCGGAACCTGTCCGCCCTTAGTTATTTTTTCAACCAGGGTTTCCCGGTCGAAGGTCATAGCCAGTGCTTTACGTACCTTCGGGTCGTCAAAGGGTTCTTTCTGGTTCTGGATAGTGTAGTAGTAGGTACCAAGATAAGGTGCATTGTGATAATCGTCGCGAAGTTTGGCCGAATCCATCATATCCAAGGGTACGGTGGTCATCCAGTCGGCTTCGCCGTTGAGGTACATATTGTAGCCGGTGTTGTTGTCGTCGATCGGCAGATATACTACGCGGTCGAGGCTTACAACGTCGGCATCCCAGTAGGTGTCATTGGGAACAACGGAAATCTTCTGCTGGGGCTGCCACTCTTCAAGGGTGAAGGGGCCGTTTCCAACAAAGTTGCCGGGGTTGGTCCATTCCTTGCCGTGCTCCTCGATAATGTGCATGGGAACAACTGCGAAAGAATAGTGGGGCAATGCGCCCAGTACGTAGGGAAGCGGACCGACCAGCTCAAGGCGGAAGGTGTAGTCGTCTACTGCTTCAATTCCAACTGCATCAGCACCGGCGTCGCCGGAGTTGTAGTCTGCAGCGCCCTTGATAAACATGTTGGGAAACCATGCATAGGGAGCAGCAGTTTCGGGGGCCAGCATGCGCAGCCATGAATCCACAACGGTCTGTGCGGTTATAGGTACGCCGTCGCTCCAGGTGGTCTCACGCAGGTGAAAGGTGTAAACCGTTCCATCTTCGCTTACGTCCCAGCTTTTGGCCAATCCGGGTACCGGTTCGGCTGTTTCCGGATCGTAGGTTGTGAGGCCTTCGAAAATCGACATGTAGATACGATGCTCAGGTACACCTGAGATGAGGTGCGGATCGAGGGTTTCGGGTTCCGCTCCATTCACAATAATAAATTCGGCAGGCTCTTCTTGAGCTGCTTCGGCTGTCTGGCCTTCTTCCTGTTGTCCGCCTGCGAAAGCAGTAACGGCAAGAGAGACCATGAGTAGGAAAACAAGTAGTTTTCTCATCTCTTCTTACTCCTTTTTGTAAGTTTAATAAAATAGAGTAAAGTAAAAACGGTGATTTTTCAAGGATAAAATGTTCAGATAGTGGTATAGGGCTGGAATTTAATGTGCCGGCTTTGTTTGCATATTTATTTAAAATAAAAGAAATTATTAGATAAATATGCATCCCTTGAACTGTGTTCGTCCTTTTGACCGTGGTGTTCCCTCAGCTAAGGGTGTATTTATACATTATGAAAATTCATAATTCTTTTAGATCTTTTTCCGCCTCTACCCAGGCCTTCGCCTGCTGTATGACCAGTGAACGACCTTTTTCGCTTTGAATACGGCGGAATACTTTTAACAAGGCCGATTCTTCGGGAGTCACAAGTACTCGTTCAAAGGGGGCGAAGCTTTGGTTTTCTGCACTGTAAGAGGGCTGGGAGGTCTCCCTTTGGGCTTTCGGCAGCAGATCAACAACAGGTGTATGCAGGATCCGTGAAATCTCGAGCAGACGTTCCACAGTGACGCGGCTTTGACCGTACTCGTATTTCTGAAGCTGCTGAAAGGAGATGCTTAGCTCATCGGCGAGAAGTTGTTGAGATAAGCCCGCTTCTTCCCGGAATTTTCGAATATTCCGTCCTAACTGCTTCGCGTCCATAGAGTCCCATTATCTTGTGAAAATCTTCGATATACCACTAACTGAGAGTGGTAAAATATGTGGAAAAGTCACAATGCTAAGTAGTGCGATTCGACCTGCCCCATAGCTGGTTTAGAAATTCAGTTCAAAAAGCGTTTGACAAGAACCTGCAGAGTCTCAATACTTATGGGTATGAATGCGAAAAAGAAATCCTTTATGCAGATGCAGCCGCCCATGTTAAAGGTAGTGTATGCTCTAATACCTCTGGTCTTGGCGGCTATATTCTACTTCGGGTGGCGGTTCCTCCTTGTGCTTGCCCTGGTGAACGCGGTCGGTACTCTTACCGAGTACCTCATGGCGCGAACATATTCAATGAAGGTGACTTCCTCGATTTTAGTTACCAACTTTTTGTTCGCCCTTTCTCTTCCTCCTACAATTCCCCTTTGGATTGCGGTGGTTGGAATTATTTTCGGTGTGGTATTCGGCAAGATGGTTTTCGGCGGGTTCGGAAAGAACGTGTTTAATCCCGCAATTTCCGGACGGGCTTTTATTTATATCAGCTTCGGAGTTCCCTTGACCGGTCGCTTTGTTGAGCCGGTTGCGGGGTCCTCCCTGCGCGGGTTCGCGGCTTGGTCTCCATCGATAGATACTGTGACAAGTGTAACACCCCTGGTCCAGCAAGCCCAGGGAACAGAGTTTGCCCTGTCCGACCTCTTTTTGGGCAATATGACCGGTTCGTTTGGTGAAACCAGCGCATTGCTGATAATTCTCGGCGGTGCATATATAGTATGGAAGAAGAGTGCGAACTGGCATTTCATTGCCTCATCGGTGATTTCCTTTTTAGTGCTCTATGCGGCACTCTTCTACAGTGGAATTCAGGGTGCCATTGATCCTGTGTATGCCCTTTTCAGCGGCAGTTTTCTATTTGCGGCAGTTTTTATGGTCACTGATCCGGTGTCCGCTTCCCAGACAACTAATCTTGGACGGTGGATGTACGGAACAATTTTTGGAGTTATGACCGTACTTATTCGAGTATACGCGGGATGGCCGGAGGGAGTAACCTTTGCACTGTTGTTTGCGAATATGTTTGCTCCGTTGATCGATCATCTTATTAAAGAGCAAAAAAAGAAGAGCAAGGAAAAGGCGGCGGCGGCATGAAACAGGAAAGTGTGTTTTCTACTCGGGTATATCCGGTCCTGTTTATGGTAATTCTCACTGTGGTGTTTATCAGTGTGGTGTCCGGTATATACCTTACTACGAAAGAGCGGGTGCTTCTGAATGAATCACTCTTTCAGAAAAAAGCGGTGTTGTATGCTGCCGGAATAGATTTTCCTGAAAATCAACCCCAGGAAGTTCAATCGATTTACGAAGATAGGGTTACTGAGGTCGATAGTGAAGGTGGTCAGCCCGCCTATTTCAAAATACAATTGCCCTCCGGTACTACCGGATACGCCGTATATGTCCGCGGCGCGGGCCTGTGGGGGGAGATAGTTTCCATATTTGGGTTTCAGCCCGACCTGAAGACCTTTACAGGTGTAGAGTTTGTTGAACAGAACGAAACCCCGGGGCTTGGAGCCCGTATCACCGAACAGTGGTACAAAGAGCAGTTCCGCGGGAAAAGCGGTCCCTTTGAATTGGTAGAAGAGGGAGCCTCGGAGGAGAGCAATGAACTCGATGCAATCACAGGAGCAACCCGAACTTCAGAGGCGGTCTTGAAAATAGCCAACAAAGCTGCAGAAACCGCCCGGGACAAAGTAGAAAAGGGGGGCAAATAGTATGGCGGCGCCTGGAAAAATAAAAAAGACCTTTACCGATCCGATTGGAAAAAATAACCCGGTATTTGTGCAAATACTGGGAATCTGCTCTACCCTGGCGGTAACCAATAAACTCGAGAATACAGTCATTATGAGTCTGGGGGTAATTTTTACTACCACCTTGTCCGGAGTAACTATCTCGGCCCTCCGGAAATTTATCCCCGCGCGGGTGAGAATGATGGCGGAAACACTAATCATCGCCAGTTTTGTAATTATTGTCGACATCACCCTGCGGGCCTATATGCCGGAGGTGTGGAAGCAGTTGGGCCCCTATGTCGGTTTGATTATAACAAACTGCATCATTATGGGGCGGGCCGAGGCATTTGCATTGAATAACCCCGCCGGCCTCTCGCTTATAGACGGGCTCTCTTCAGGAATAGGGTATTCTTATGTATTGATAGTCATCGCCTTCTTCAGGGAGCTCCTTGGGACCGGAGAATTGTGGGGAATTACGATCCTCGGCGAATGGTGGACCAACTGGGCCATCATGGTGATGCCCCCCGGAGCGTTCTTCATGCTGGCGATTTTTGTCTGGATTGTGAAGGGTGTGGTAATGAAAGAAGAGGAGGCAGCCAAATGAGTGAAAGTGCGTATCCGATAGCCATATTTTTTGCCGCTGTTTTTACTAATAATATACTGCTTTCAAACTATCTCGGTATGTGCTCCTTTCTATCCGTATCGCGGGAGCTCAAAACCTCCTTCGGACTGGGGGTGGCGGTTATTTTCGTCATGACCAGTACCAGCATGCTGAACTGGGTGGTGTATTATAAAGTATTGCAGCCTCTTGGTTTGGAGTATCTGCGGTTCATTGTTTTTATAATTGTTATTGCGGCTTTTGTTCAGCTGGTAGAAATGATCATCGAACGGGTGTCGGAAGTCCTGTATGCGGCCCTGGGGATTTTTCTTCCCCTCATTACGGTAAACTGCGCCATTCTTGGGGTAAGTCTTTTTATGGTCATTCGTGAATATACCTTTGTTGAATCAATTACCTTTGGTCTGGGCAGCGGAATCGGCTGGTTTTTGGCTATTCTTGCTATGGCCGGTATTCGTCAAAAGCTGAAACGCGCACGCATTCCCCACGGTCTTGAGGGGGCGGGAATTACGCTCATAATTACCGGGATGATGGCCCTTGCCTTTATGGGCTTCTCCGGCATGTTACAGATAGGATAGGAGGAATCATGTTTTCCGCTTTAATGATAAGTGTTGGTGCGGTCACGGGGATATCCGCTCTCCTGGCGGTCCTGATGGTAATTGCCGACGCAACTATAGGGAACTACGGTGAAGTAAAAATCACCATAAATGGTGATCATGAATATGAAGTGAAGGGGGGGAAACCCCTTCTTGGCACTCTTATGGAGCAGGAGATTTTCATTCCCTCCGCCTGCGGCGGCCGGGGGTCCTGCGGCTTGTGTAAGGTTAAGGTAAAAGAGGGGGCGGGGCAGTTTCTGCCGACGGAACTTCCGTGGTTATCGGATGAGGAAAAAGAGAATAACATCCGGCTTTCCTGCCAGCTTAAAGTAAAGAACGATATGTCGATTGAGATCCCCGAAGAGCTTTTCAATGTAAAGGAATTTCAGGCGAAAATCGCAAAGGTCCGGGACCTTACCCATGATATTAAAGAAGTTACAATGGAGCTGGCCGATCCTCCTGAAATAAATATGGTCGCCGGGCAGTTTGTGCAGCTGCGCATACCCGAGTATGAGTTGACCGATGAGCCGGTATACCGCGCCTATTCGGTGGCCTCCAACCCAAGTGATACAAAGCATGTGGAGCTTGAAATTCGGCTGGTTCCTAATGGAATCGCCACTACGTATGTGCACAACTACCTTAAAGAAGGGGACGACATTATTTTTAACGGCCCCTACGGCGATTTTTTTCTTCGTGATACCGAGCGGGAAATTATTTGTATAGCCGGTGGTTCGGGAATGGCGCCGATCAAATCTATTCTGCTGAATATGGCCGAGAGGGGGATTGACCGCCGGGTCCGCTATTTCTTTGGTGCCCGTTCAAAGAAGGACCTCTTTTTAGTGGATGAAATGCGCCGCTTAGAACAGGAATTGCCGAATTTTAAATTTATACCGGCCCTCAGTAATCCTGAAGAAGAGGATGAGTGGGAAGGTGAAACAGGACTTATCACCGATATAGTCGCCAGCCACATGGAAACCGGTGACAACACTGAGGCGTACTTGTGCGGAAGCCCCGGCATGATTGATGCATGTGTAAAAGTTCTTTCGGAAAAAGGGGTTCCCGATGAACTAATCTATTACGATAAGTTCGGTTAGGAGATGTTGGAATGAAACAATCACCGCAATTACAACAGGTCCAGGAAAATATGCGGCCCGGAGTCCTTACGTTGCACGGATTTCTGGGCAGCGATAAAAGGGACCTTATAGAGATTCTTGAAGAGGATGAGGCGGAGGTGCGTCGAATGGGGACAAGCCACCGGGCAATCGCGGACAAAATGGCCTATCTTCGGGACCGGGGAAAGGACGGTCTGGGTGAGTTTATTGATGTGGACCCCCATTTTGAGGTGCGTGTTGATTCGGTCCGCGGTGGAATTCCCAGCCCCTTCGGCGGTCCGGGACTTATTCCGAAGACCAACACCACGGTTCGGAATACTGCACTTCAAAGGGAAATTGTGTATACCGACATAAATATACATCTAATTGGAGAACACGGTTTTTATGAAGGTAAAGGGTCTCTTTTCAGGATGGAACCCCACGAGCTGGTAGAAATTCTGGAAGTAGAAACGGAACAGCAGCAGACCGAACTTCCGTCAAACAGATAAGAGTCCCGGCTGCTGCGAGGTCGGGGGTATCTCCTTTAGAAAGTGTGTTCAAAGAATCTTTGGCAACTGGAGAATCCTGCTTGTCTTTTTCAACTTTTCCTCATACAATAATTGTTTGTATGGGGAAAAATGAACGTCTGATGCAGCTTGAACTTATACTCCTCTCACATCCGGAAGGTATGCGCCGTGCTGAAATAGCTCGACGTTTAGGGGTTCACCGGTCTACAATCGGACGCTATGTAGAAGAATTAAAAAAGAAAATCGATATCTGGGAGGACGATTACGCGGTCGGTGTGTCCCAGGATGAATCAATGAACATGATGAAGCTCAGTGTGTATGAAAGTTTGGCCTTTCACTTATCCGCTGAGCTCTTGGCAAAGCATACTGAATATCATAATCCTCATATGTCCTCGGGTTTACGAAAACTGGCGGAAAACCTCCGTAACTATGCCCCGACGATGAGTGAAAATATCAACGCAGTCGCAGAATCTATTGAATTAGGGGCAAATAAACAGGACCCCGCCTATATTAGGGTATTGGAAACACTTACTGATTCCTGGGTTTCAGGTAAAATCGTAAGAATACGACACATAGATAAACAGAGTGCCCTGGAGGAAGAAACCGAGTTTGCCCCCTATTTTATAGGTTTTAGTGAACAAGCCAACGGGCGGAGGCCAATAAGTGTCACCGGACGCCTGCGTCATACCTCCGAAATACAGACTATTGATATTAACGATATCAAGGAAGCCGAAATTCTCGACCAGACCTATACTATTCCGGATAATCTTAAGGCATTCAGACGGGTGAGTGACGATGGGCCCGTTGAGAGTCGTGATTTAATTCCGCTAAAACTGAGGATGCGAGAACGGTCTGTGCTAAACGTATTTCGTTACCTCTATTACCGCAACCTTGAAACTAGTGCGCCCGACGATTATGGAAATATTATCTGCAGTGTCGAAGTGGAAAATTCAATTGAATTGTTCCTGCGTTTAGTACAGTGCGGGACCTCTGTTGAAGTTCTTGAACCTTCCTCTTATCGCCGTCAAATTCGCGATCAGATCAACAAGATCGCTGAAATGTACAACCAGGATATATAATCTGGAAGGCGGGGGCTCTTTACCGGGTACCGGAGGACTTACCGGACTGGGTATCGGTATTTTTTATCGTTATGGTACACCGGTGTTTTCCTGGCTTGGCTTATAAAACTTGCAGAATTAATTTGATTTTCAATTACCTGTTGATTATGCTTTTTCACGTAAGTAAATTTTAATAGAGAAAGAAAGGAAAGGAGTTAGGATGAAAGACCTAAAGGGATCCCAAACTGAAAAAAACTTGCTTGCCGCTTTTGCCGGAGAATCGCAAGCTAGAAATAGGTATACCTATTTTGCATCCCAGGCAAAAAAAGACGGGTATGTGCAGATTTCTCAGGTGTTTGAGGAAACGGCGAACCAGGAAAAGGAGCATGCAAAGCGTTTCTTTAAATTTTTGCAGGGGGGAGAAGTAGAGATACAGGCTGCTTTTCCTGCAGGGGTAATAGGATCAACCGCTGAGAACTTAAAAGAGGCAGCGGGAGGTGAAAATTATGAGTGGACCGAGATGTATCCTTCCTTTGCTGCGAAGGCCCGTGAAGAGGGATTTACCGAAATTGCGGCGGTTTTCGATGCGGTATCCGTAGCTGAAAAGCAGCATGAGAAGCGGTATAACGATCTTAGAGCAAATATTGAAGCACAAAGAGTTTTTAAGCGGGATACGCCGGTGACTTGGCGTTGTATCAATTGCGGTTACCTGTTTGAAGGCAAAGAGCCTCCGCAAAAATGCCCTGCCTGTGCACATCCCCAAAGTTATTTTGAATTACTTGGTGAAAACTGGTAATAAAAATTAAAAGTGTAAGGAGGATTTATGTCTACTACAATGAATGGAATTTACAAGTGTGAGATCTGTGGTAATATTGTAGAAGTGTTACACACGGGGCAAGGAGATTTGGTGTGCTGTGGTCAGAACATGACACTGCTTGATGAAAAAACAGCGGATTCAACGACCGAAAAGCATGTACCCCTTATTGAAAAGACGTCGGATGGCTACAAGGTCACCGTCGGAAGCACCCTTCACCCGATGAAGGAGGAACACTACATCGAATGGATTGAACTTATCGCCGACGGAAAGTCGTACCGCACGTTTCTAAAGCCCGGGGATGATCCGGTGGCCGAGTTTTGTATCCAGGCCTCGAAAGTATCCGCCCGTGAGCATTGTAATGTACACGGCTTATGGCGAGCGGATTAAGATAACCCTCACTAGAAAAGGAGTGAAATATGCAGAAGTACGTATGTAATGTATGTGGCTACATCTATGACCCGGAAGAAGGAGATCCTGATAACGGGGTAGATGCCGGAACATCTTTCGATGATCTTCCCGATGACTGGGTGTGTCCGCTTTGCGGAGCCGCTAAGGATGATTTTTCTCCTGTAGATTGATACAATTTATGGAGAAACGACCCGCCCTGCACTAGATGTGTAAACGATAAGCGTATACACTAGGTGTATGAGGCGGGTTTTTTAGCAGCGATTCTAAATCTAAAAATTTTTGTAAAATTTTTAGATTTAGAATGCTCACATTTTGTTTAAGATAAGTAACTTATCTTAAGGGTTTTGAGGTTATTCTACTTATGGAAGTCATAAGACTTCCATAAGTAGAATTCCTGGTTTTTTAGTGTAGTAGTTTGAAAATTATATCGAAAAGTAGTCTGCCTGAGGATTGAAACAGACAAAGGCCGCAGTAGTAAACTCCGGTACCATCTGATCATCCTCGGTAAAGCTGATCCCCATTTTTTCCGCATGAAGAAGCTCGGCTATGGTGCGATTTGCCTTTAGGTCCGGGCAACAGGGATACCCAAAGGAATAACGTTTTGCCGGTTCCCACATTTCTTCTGAACCAGTTTTTCCGTCGTTCTTGAGTTGATGGTGCGGGCTTTGTAAGGTGGATTGCATGCGGGCTTGAACGTAGTCTGCTGCAGCTTCGGTAAGTTCTACCGCCAGGCCGTGGAGATGCAGATAATCACGGTAGTTATCCTGATTAAATAGGCGAGTGATCTCATGTTGAATCCCGCTGCCGAGGGTTACAATCTGAAGTCCGATGAGGTCCCTGCGATTGGATTCTATAGGGAGAAAGTAGTCCGCCACCGACCGGTAGGGTGGATGGCCCTGCCGGTCAAAGGAAAACTCTCTAGGCGTATCTATCTGCCCAGACCCTGAAGCAGGCTGAGGGTGAGGTTGTGGCTGAGGGTGAGTCTGTGGCTGAGGGGCAAAAACTTTCACCCCCCCTTCTGAACTGTTGCACGGCAGTAAGCGAAACGCGGAAGTCGGACCGGCTATATTCGACTCCAACAGCCATCGTATTATACGTTCAAATTCCGGTCTTATCACTTGCTGCTCAAGTTCGAGGTACTCCTGTTCTGTCCCTGCCCCCCGGCGGTACCCCCACCGGGCACGGAAAAGGCGCTTGTGGTTTATATAGGGGAGGAGGTCCCTTACACTAAAGGGAACACTCTGTATTTCGGTAGTTGTTGGTACCGGAACTACATGAGAAGAAATATCTGTCTGGGGTACTTCTACTGTAGTATCTCCTTCGGCCTCGGCCGGGACGGGAGGATCAGGATGATCGGCCGGGTTAGAGTGATCGATAAAGTCAGGGTGATCGGTGTGGGCCCCGCCGGCGGCCGCCCCGAGGGCCGATGCATCTGATACTTTTTGAATCTCCTCCATAGCCTGAAGGCCGTCAAAGGCGTCCTTGCAGTAGAACACCGGCGCTTCTAAGAGAGGTGCACATTCCTTCTCCACAAACTCGCGGGTCAGGGCCGCTCCTCCAAGAAGGACCGGCAGCTGGATACCCTGGTCCCGCATGGTTTCAATATTGGACTTCATTAGTGCGGTGGATTTCACCAATAAACCGCTCAAGCCTATCGCACTTGCCTGTACATCCCTCGCTTTTTTGAGAATCGTATCAATATCGACCTTAATACCGAGATTGTACACTCTGTATCCATTGTTTGAGAGAATAATATCGACCAGATTTTTTCCTATATCGTGAACATCACCCCTCACGGTGGCCAAAACAACACTCTTTCCAGGGCTGTTCGACTGCTTTTCCATAAAGGGTTCCAAGTAAAGTACCGCCTGCTTCATTACCTCCGCCGACTGCAGCACAAAGGGCAACTGTATCTTGCCGTCGCCGAAAAGCGCTCCCACCTGTTTCATGGCGGGAATCAGCACCCTGTTGATAATTTGAGACGGAGGGGTGTGTTCAAGCACGCTGTCTAAAATTGGGATTAATCCGGCATGAGTTCCCTCTATTACACACTCCTCGATTTGTTCTTCCGGAGTATTTTTCGGTTCTTCCCCCCCTTTTTGAATTCGGGAACCCTCTTTTTCAGAAAAGTGGACTATATAGGCATGGAGGGGGTCTTCAGCCCCGCGGTTATAGATCAAATTGAGCGCATAGTACATATCCTCATCGGAAATCTTAAATACGGGAATAATCTTTTTTACATTTACAATAGCGAGATCTAAACCCGATTGTAGTGCTTCTTCCAGAAAAACACTGTTTAAAACTTCCCGGGAGTGGGGACTTAGACCGAAGGATATATTACTTACCCCCAGTACTGTGTGTACCCCGGGCATCCTTCTTTTTATCATACGAAGTGCATGAAGCGTTGCAGCCCCTGCATCCCGCAGGCCTTCGTCTCCACTCCCAAGGGTGAAGGTAAGGGGGTCGAAAATCAGGTCTTCCGGGCGTAAACCGTATTGTGTAACCGCAATCCGAAAAATACGTTCGGCTACTTCAAGTTTTTTCTCGGCGGTCCGGGCCATTCCCTCTTCATCTATAGTAAGGCAGATCAAAGCGGCACCGTATCTCTTTGCGAAAGCAAAGACCGGAGCTGCTCCGGATTCTCCATTTTCAAGATTGATCGAATTGATAAGTGAGCGTCCCCCGGTAAGTTTGAGGGCCGTCTCTATTGACTCGGGAGTGGTGGAATCGATGACGAGGGGGAGATCTACACTGGTACGTAATCGGCTTACAAGCTCGAACATATCCCTTTGTTCATCCCGTCCGGTGTAAGCGACGCACACATCAAGGGCGTGGGCCCCGGTTTTCACCTGCGCCTTACCCATCGCAACCATGCTGTTCCAATCTTCCTCGAGCAGATGGTTTCTGAATTTTTTACTTCCGTTGGTGTTGGTCCTTTCTCCGATAAAAAAGGGAGGGGGTTCCTGGTCCAACTCTTTTCGGCTGTAGAGGGAAGTGAGGGCGGATTTTGTCCTGCGGGCAGTTTCAGTGTCCCCCAGGAGGATTGGTCGTCGGGCTTTAGTAAGCCGGGGAATGCGGTTTCGCAGCTCGGCGATAAAGGAGGGACCGGTACCGCAACAGCCCCCGATAACATCCACCCCGAAATCAGTCACAAAGGAGGTAAGCACATCGGCGAATTCCTCCTCCTGCAGCGAGTATACAAGTTCTCCCTCTTTGTGCTCCGGGAAGCCGGCGTTGGGCATGCAGAATATGGGGCCGGGAAACTGACGACTTAATTCTTCAATATGGGGCCGCATTTCCCTCGGGCCGGTGGCACAGTTTATGCCTAGGACATCTATGTCCATTGGGATTAGTGCGGAGGTCACAGCGTGGATATCGGAGCCTACAAGCAGTGACCCGTTTGCTTCCACCGTTACAGACACAATCAAGGGAAGCTGTGTCTTTTGGTCTGCTAAAGCGTCTTTGATTGCGGTTACCGCAGCTTTTATTTGTAGAAGGTCCTGTGCAGTTTCAATAATAAAGAGGTCTACCCCTCCCTCTAGTAAACCGAGGGCTTGCTGGAAATATGAGTAATGCAGGGTATCAAAATCGGCCTGACCTAAACTGGGGAGTTTGGTCCCCGGCCCTAGACTCCCGGCTACAAATACCGGGGTTACCGGGGCCTCCGGGGTTTGAACAGGACCCTCGTCGTCCTGGGCTGATGTGTCCGTGCCCTGAAAATAGCGAGAGGTGTAGGCATCCCGCTCATGTACCGCCAGGCGTGCGGCGGCGGCGTTTATTTCACGGGTGCGGTCTTCTATGCCGTATTCGGCAAGCACAACTCGGTTTGCACCGAAGGTGTTTGTCTCGATGATGTGTGCCCCCGCTTCAAGGTATCGGCGGTGAATGGCGGCAATCTTATCGGGTGCGGAAAGGGTGAGTATCTCATTGCAGCCGGGATAATCTCCCCATTCACTATCCTGAATATGAAGTTTTTGAATCTCGGTACCCATAGCACCGTCAAAGAGGACAATACTGTTTTGGAGATGTGTAAGAAAATCCATCATCGCTCCTTATAAAAGAAAAAATATTATCAGAGAGCACGAATTATGCCAATGACAAAAGCGAAAAGTCGGTAAGAACGGAAAACAGGCATACCCTCTTCTATATGACAAAAATAGTGAAAATAGAGCAAAAACCCCCAAATAAGTCCATTTAAAAATCTAAAAAAAGAATTTGTTTTATTTTACTAAACATTGTATAATATATTGAACTTACAAAACCAATATATAGATAAGGAGAGAAAAGCTTTGGCACGTGGAAAGCCTGAGATTGATAAGGAAAAATGCAAAGGGTGTTCTTTGTGCATTAGTGCATGTCCTAAGAACATATTAAAGATGTCGGATGACTTTAACAAGCAGGGGGTCGCGTACGCTACCTGTATAGATGAAGATTCATGTATCGCCTGCAATTTTTGTGCGATGATGTGTCCTGATATGGTAATTAAAGTACTGAAGTACGTGTAGGGGGATGAGTATGAGTGAAAAGATTTTAATGAAAGGCAACGAGGTCCTTGGTGAAGCAGCTATTATCGCCGGGTGCCGCTACTACTTCGGATATCCGATTACTCCTCAGAATGAGGTCCCCGCATATATGTCGAGGCGGCTTCCGCAGGTAGAGGGTACATTCCTTCAGGCGGAGAGCGAACTTGCGGCTATTAATATGGTATTCGGAGCTTCCGCCGCGGGTGCACGGGTTATGACTTCATCATCTTCACCCGGAATCAGCTTGAAGCAGGAAGGAATTTCATACCTGTCCGGCGCTCAGCTTCCGGCGGTAGTGGTAAATATGATGCGCGGCGGTCCCGGTCTGGGTAATATTGCCGGTGCCCAGGGTGACTATTTTCAAGCTACCCGGGGCGGAGGTAACGGAGACTACCGCACGGTAGCTTTAGGCCCGGCGACTGTACAGGAACTGGCCGATCTGACGATCAAAGCCTTTGATATTGCCGATAAATATCGGGTTGTTGTGATGATTATGGGCGATGGGTTCCTTGGACAAATGGCCGAGGGCGTAGCTTTACCCGAGCCGACTAATCTGAAGTTTGAAAAACCCTGGGCGCTGACCGGTGCAAAGGATAGAAAACAAAATATAATCGCCTCTCTTCGGTTGAACCCCGAGGATGCGTTGGAAAAGCTGAACGATGAATTGCAGGCGACCTATAAAGAGATAACCGAAAATGAGACAATGTCGGAATCCTATATGACCGATGATGCGGAGTATCTGCTGGTTGCCTATGGTACTTCTTCAAGAATTTGCCGATCAGCACTTCGTGTATTGCGAAATGAGGGAGTAAAGGTCGGGCTTTTCCGTCCGATTACCCTGTGGCCCTTCCCCGAAAAGGAGCTTTTAAAAGCTGCCGACGGTGTGAAAAAGGTGCTGACCGTAGAAATGAGTGAGGGACAGATGCTGGAGGATGTAAAACTAACGTGTAACGGCACCAAGGATATAGATTTTTACGGGAGGACCGCTGGTATGCTGCCCGATATTGATGAAATTGTGAGGAGGGTAAAGAGTTATGGAAAGTAAAGGCGCACAATTCGAATATATATACGATAAACCGAATTCCCTAGTTGATGTAAAAACCCACTACTGCCCGGGCTGTGGTCACGGTATAGTGCATAAACTGGTGGCCGAGTCACTTGATGAACTGGGAGTGCAGGACAAAACGATTTTAGTTGCCCCGGTAGGTTGTTCGGTTCTGGCCTACAACTACTTGGATGTAGACGGCTGCGAGGCCGCCCACGGACGGGCGCCGGCGGTGGCAACCGGGCTTAAACGGGTGCATCCCGATAATATTGTTATTTCCTATCAGGGCGACGGCGATCTGCTGGCTATCGGTACCGCCGAAACCATTCATGCGGCAAACCGGGGTGAAAACATTACAGTAATTTTCGTGAACAACGCGATCTACGGGATGACCGGGGGGCAGATGGCTCCCACCACAATGGATAAGCAGGTAACAAAAACAACACCCTACGGTCGTGATACCTCGGATGTAGGTTTTCCGATACGTGCGTGCGAGATGCTGGCCACCCTCGAACGGCCGGTTTTCATCGAGCGTACCTCGGTACATAATGTTAAAAGTATCATGAAGGCCAAAAAAGCGATTAAAAAGGCTCTGCAGAACCAGGCGGAGGGAAGGGGCTACTCTTTTGTTGAGGTCCTTTCAATGTGTCCTACCAACTGGGGGGTAGATCCGCAAACAGGAGCAGACTGGGTAAAAGATACCATGGTCCCCTACTATCCGTTGGGAAATTTTCGAGACCGGTAAGGCCGGGTATGAAACAGGACGAAAGGAGCGAAAGAGTATGACTGAAAAAATTATATTTGCTGGATTCGGAGGACAGGGAGTTCTACTGTCGGGTAAGCTTCTGTGTATTGCCGGTATGCGGGAAGGTAAGTATGTGTCGCATATACCTTCCTACGGTGCCGAGATGCGCGGGGGTACCGCCAACTGTCAGGTTATTATTTCAGATGAAGAGGTCGCCTCTCCGGTGGTATTCCATCCGGATATCGCTATTGTGTTGAACACTCCTTCTCTTATTAAGTTTGAGCCGCGGGTAAAACCCGGGGGGCTGCTTATTTACAACAGCTCGCTGATCGATCAAAAGCCCTCCCGCACTGATATTACGGTGGTTGATATTGCCGCCAACGAGATCTCTGAAGAGCAGGGGTCGAACCGATCGGCCAATATGGCCGTTATCGGCACACTTTTAAAGCATAAACCGGAACTTGCTTCAATAGAATCTGCTGTTGCAGCACTGGAAGAGGCGGTTTCCGCTCGTAACCGGAAGTTTAATCCGGTTAACGAAAAGGTGCTTAGGGCCGGCTACGCCGCGTAGTCCGTTATTTTTACATACACCTATCAGGGCGGCGGGTATCCGCCGTCCTGTTTTGTAAAAGTGCAAAGCAATTTTGCAAAACCCCTGTGAAAGCGAACTACAAAATCTAGGTATTTCTGCTTTTGCAGGGGATTTTTTTGTGGCCGGTAGTCTTAGCTGTCTGAAAAAACAGGATCGAAAAATATAGGATCGAT
>Ga0209925_1000199_pt1 | contig 31830 bp, 26 predicted proteins | sample SalPonR2_A_D1_MG_FD_185702 | JGI IMG/M metagenome (GOLD analysis project Ga0209925, IMG submission 185702) | Salt pond soil microbial communities from South San Francisco under conditions of wetland restoration - Salt Pond MetaG R2_A_D1_MG... ... | reverse complement strand
CACCAGGCGGAAGACCCCAACAGGGTGGTCGTCCCGCAGCAGGTGGACGTCCGGCACCAGGCGGAAGACCCCAACAAGGTGGTCGTCCCGGTCCGGGTGGAAGACCTCAGCAAGGTGGCCGTCCAGCACCAGGTGGGAGACCCGCTCCAGGCGGCCGTCCGGCACCAGGTGGACGTGGAAAACCGGGCGAGTCAGCCCCTCCAGGCCCTAATGATGTAGATCAGAGCAAGACCCACGCGGCTAAGAAGTTCTATAAATCGAAGAAAAAGCAGGACTACCGCGCAAAGAAAGAGAAAACACGGGAAAAAGAGTTTCAGATGAAGCGGAAGCCCGAGTATCAGAAACGGGCGAATCCGGTTCCAAAAGAAGTAGATATTATGGAAGTGATCACGGTATCGGAACTGGCCAAAAAAATGAATTTAAAGGCCTCCGAACTGATCGGAAAACTAATGAGCATGGGTATGATGGTTACCATTAATCAGCAGATCGATGCAGATACCGCTGAACTACTGGCCGGGGAATACGGATGTAAAGTAAATATTGTTTCGTTGTACGATGAAACCATTATTGAAACCGAAAAAGACCAAGAAACTGAACTAAAGCCAAGACCACCAATCGTTACTGTCATGGGGCATGTTGACCATGGTAAAACTAAGTTGCTCGATGCAATCCGTGAAACGGATGTGGTTGCCGGCGAACACGGCGGAATCACACAGCACATTGGTGCGTATAAGGTAAGACCTAAGAACGGCAGTAGCGATATTGTTTTTCTTGATACACCTGGTCACGAGGCCTTTACCCTAATGCGTGCGCGGGGTGCACAGGTTACCGACATTGTTATTCTGATAGTCGCAGCCAACGACGGAGTCATGCCGCAAACTGTAGAAGCGGTAAACCACGCCAAAGAGGCGGGTGTTCCAATTATTGTAGCGGTGAATAAAATTGACCTGCCCGAGGCAAACCCCGATAGAGTAAAACAACAGCTAGCGGAGTACGACCTCCTGCCTGAAGATTGGGGCGGTACTACCTTGTTTAACGAGATATCAGCATTGAACCATCAGGGAATAGAGGAGCTGCTGGAGACCCTTGCACTGCAGGCGGAAATTCTTGAGCTAAAAGCCAATTATGACTGCCGTGCCGAAGGTAAGGTAATAGAATCGCAGGTGGACCATGGCCGTGGTATTGTCTCAACGGTGATTATTGAAAGAGGAACCCTACATGTGGGAGACACTTTCGTGGCCGGAGTTTTCCCAGGAAAAGTACGGGCTATGTTCGATGACAAGGGAAACAAACTCGAAAGCGCTACACCGGCCACACCGGTTGAGATACTCGGTTTTACCGGTATTCCCGACGCTGGGTCTCCATTCCAGGTAACAGAAAGCGAACGGCAAGCCCGCCAGGTTGGTGCAAAGCGCCAGGAACTTGAAAAACAGGGTGAAGCCCAAAACGTCAAGAAAGTAACTCTTGATACCCTGTACGATTCAATACAAGAGGGTGAAATCCAGGAACTAAAGGTAGTTATCAAGGGAGATGTACACGGTTCAGTAGAAGCCCTGCAAACTGCATTGGAAAAGCTCTCAACGAAAGAAATTAAGTTGCGGGTAATTCATGCTTCCGCCGGCGCAATTATCGAAAACGATGTACATCTGGCCTCCGCATCTAATGCAATTATTGTCGGTTTTCACGTAAGACCTACTCCTAAAGCTCTTGAACTTGCAGAGCAGGAAAAGATTGATATCCGAAAATACAACGTCATATATGATGCGGTGGACGATATCAAAAAAGCTATGGAAGGCATGCTTGCACCGGATATCAAAGAAGAGGTTATTGGTAACGTTGAAGTTAGAGATACCTTTAAAGTACCGAAAGCCGGTATGATTGGCGGTTGTTATGTGACAAGCGGCAAGGTGAAGCGAAACTCTATGGTTCATATCATCCGCGATGGAGTTCAAATATATACGGGTAAAGTTTCCTCGCTTAAGCGTTTTAAGGAAGATACCCGTGAAGTTGAAGCCGGATACGAATGTGGTGTCGGAATTGAAAACTTTAACGATTTGAAGGTCGGTGATCAGTTCGAGGTGTATGAAACTAAGGAAATCGCAAAGACCCTTGAATAGAACCGAAGAAAAATCTGACTGTTAAAACAGTCTGGAGTAGACAAATATGTCCGATATAAAAACACGCAAAGTAGCGGCGAGAATCCGCGAAGAAATAGGTACACTAATAATCCGGGGGATCATTAAGGACCCCCGAGTTAACGCTGAATTATCGGTGACTGAAGTAGATGTGGCAAAAGATACAAGTACTGCAAAAGTTTATATTTCAAGTTTTGGAACTGAACGGAATTTAGCTGCCGGCGTGGAGGCTCTTAACCACGCCGCCGGTTTTATCCAGTCCAGGCTTGCAAAAACACTTCACACAAGAAACACCCCTAGACTGCGCTTTTTTGATGATCATTCTATCGAATACGGTACTGATATGATTCAAAAGCTAAAGGAACTCGATTCTTGAATTCAAAGCAGTCAGGCTTAATTTTTCTAAATAAGCCTACCGGTATTACCTCTTTTCAGGCACTGAATGCAATTAAGAAGAGCCTAGGTCATGGTAAAATTGGACACACCGGCACGCTTGATAAGTTCGCCGAGGGTTTGCTGATTGTTTTAGCCGGTAAAAACACCCGTTTGGTTCCCTATTTTGAAGGGCTGGACAAAACTTACCTGGCTGATATTCGCTTTGGAGCTACTACAGAAACCCTGGATACTGAAAGCCCAGAGGTAGAACATACAGTTGTACCGAATATTACACATATAGAAGCTCGATTGAAGGATTTTCATGGTGAGCAGGAACAGATACCTCCCCAGTATTCTGCAGTGCATGTAGATGGAAAACGTGCATATCAGCGAACTCTTCAAGGAGAACACGTAGAGATTCCGTCACGAAAAATTATTTTCTACAGCATTGAAGTTTTGGGCTGGACCGAACCGGTCTTATCTGTGCGGATTCACTGCTCAAAGGGTACATATATACGCGCCTTCGCCCGGGACCTTGGAATAGCCTGTGGATCAAAGGCGTATCTTGAAGGGCTTCAAAGAACAAGAATTGGTCATTTTGATGTAAGCAAAGCGATCGACCCTAAGGAATTTAAGCCTGAAAAGCACCTGCAGTCGGCAACTCCGGCACTCCTTCAACTGCCCGGAATAACTGAAGTTATGGTGGAGGAAGAGTCGATATCAAAAGTTTTGAATGGTAACCCTATTCAGCCGGAGTGGCTCAGTATTCACGAGATTCCCGATGGGATCTATGCTCTGGTAAGCAGCCAAGGCGAACTTTGTGCATTAACAGAGTTAAGCGACAATAACTGGAAGTATCGCTATGTTGCAGAGAGGAACTGACGTAAAGGTCCTTTCATGGGACGTGTTTACCGGTCAGAGGCCGATGAGGCAAAAAAACGTAGCTCTTACTATAGGAGTGTTCGACGGCATCCACCGGGGCCACCAAACCCTTATCGAGAAAATTGTGAATAGAGCTGAAAGTGTACCGACAGTGCTTACTTTCCGCTTTAATCCCCGGCGGTTTTTAAAACCTCATCTGTTTCCCGGTGATATCACCTCACAGCACCAGAAGCTGAAAATTTTGGCGGAGCATGGAGTCAAGACAGTCATACTCATTGACTTTTCCAACAATTTTAGTAAACTGTCAGGTAACGATTTTTTGATGGCTATACGCCAAAGTTGCAATTTAACATATTTGGTGCTGGGAGATAATTTTAGGTGTGGTTTTGAAGGTAAAACTAGTGCCTACGATGTGAGAAATATTATGGCAGCGTACAATACACCCGTTGAAATTGCACCGCCAGTCAACTGGAAAGGTGCGACTCTCAGTAGTACCCGTATTCGAGCTGCACTTAGAGAGGGGCAGATTAAAGACGCCTCTAAAATGATGGGGAGAAACTACATTTTAGATATTGCACACACACCTCAAACTATTGAGGATTCATATAGAACAATAGAAAAAATGGGATTACACCAGGTTGTACCACCTCCGGGTACCTATCTGGCAGATATCAAAACCCCTACACACACAACTTCCGTTCGTCTAGATGTGACACAGGAGTACCTCCGGTGGCATCAGCCGAAAGAGGAAGAATCCGTATTGATCGAATTTAAAGACATTAAAGGTAAAGGAGAAAGAAGCCATGCTTGCTAAAGAGAAAAAAGAGGAAATTGTTAAGGAATTCGGTAAAGACGCCCAGGATACAGGGTCTACCGAAGTACAAATAGCGCTCACCACCGCCCGAATTACAGAACTCACAGAACATCTACGGGATCACAAAAAAGATCACAGTAGCCGCAGAGGCCTGCTGAAGCTGGTAGGACACCGGAGAAATCTGCTGAAGTACCTCAAGAAAACAGATCTTGATAAGTACCGGGAAATTCTCAAGCGCTTGAATCTAAGAAAATAAAGGATAGTTTATATGACTCATCAAGTGAGTATTAAAATAGGTGAAGAAGAACTCGTTATAGAAACAGGACACATGGCAAAGCAGGCTAACGGCTCTGTATTTGCCACCTACGGCGGCACGGCAGTTCTTGCTACCGCCTGTGCGAGTAGCAACATACAAGAACATTTAGATTTCGTACCCCTCCAAGTGGAATACAACGAAAAATATTATGCAGCCGGAAAAATTCCAGGAGGCTTCCTGAAACGCGAGGGACGACCCAAGGAAAAAGAGATTCTTGTATGCCGGCTCATTGACCGGCCTCTAAGACCACTGTTTTCAAAGGCCTTCAAGCGGGAAATACAGGTAGTACCGACAGTTATTTCGGCCGACCAGGTTAATCCGCCGGATATGGTAGCAATGGTTGCCGCATCGGCTGCAGTAGTAGTATCCGACATTCCCTTTGATGGACCCGTCGGTGCCGTACGAATTGCAAAAGTAGGGGACGACTTTGTTCCCAACCCCTCGTTCGAACAAACAGAAGAGAGTGAACTTGATATTGTTGTATCCGGAACAGCCAAGGGTATAACCATGGTGGAAGGTGGAGCGAAAGAGGTTCCAGAAGATATCATGCTGAAGGCCATTCAGACGGCCGAACCCATTATTGCCGAATTATGCCGGGTTCAGCAGGAACTGGCTGAAAAGGTCGGCAAAGTAAAGCTCCCTATGGCCCCTGAAGTTCCGCCGCTGCAGAACCGGCAGGAGATATGGGACTTTGCCTATTCAAAAATGGAAGAGGCCTGCTTCGTTATCGGCAAACACGAGCGCAGCCATGCCGTTTCTGAGGTAAAGGATGCTGCAAAAGAAAAGTTTGCCGACACGATTACTGAGGATAACCAAAAACAGTTCAGCGCTCTTTTAGACGAAATGGAAACCCAGATTGTACGCTCTTCAATTTTAGAAAAGAACCTCCGTACCGATGGTCGTGCACCGGATAAAATACGTCCAATTACGTGTGAAATCGGTTTACTCTCGCGTACCCACGGAAGTGCACTGTTTACTCGTGGTGAAACTCAGGCTTTGGCAGTTACCACTCTTGGTACTGCGTACGATGAGCAGATGCGGGACAATATTGATGGTGAAAAGAGTTTTGAACATTTTATGCTGCACTATAACTTCCCTCCCTTCTCGGTTGGTGAAACCGGACGAATGGGTACCGGACGTCGGGAAATTGGTCACGGCCACCTGGCTTTAAGGGCACTTGAAGGTGTACTGCCGAAGAAAGAGGACTTTCCGTATACCATCCGGCTTGTTTCGGAGATTCTTGAATCCAACGGTTCATCTTCAATGGCTACCGTGTGCGGCGGATCCTTGTCATTACTGCAGGCTGGTGTACACATTCGCAAGCCCGTAGCCGGCATTGCAATGGGACTGGTAACCGATGGTGAAAAATCCGTTATTCTCAGCGATATTCTTGGTGAAGAAGATCACCTTGGTGATATGGATTTTAAGGTAACCGGTACCGAAGATGGAATTACCGCCTTTCAGATGGACATTAAAATTTCCGGTGTAAGTTCCGATCTCATGTCACGGGCGATGGAACAGGCTCGTGTTGGTAGACTGCATATTCTCGATATTATGAACGCCACTATCAGTGCACCCCAAGAAGATCTCTCCGAGTACGCACCTAAAATTATCACAATGAAGATTGACGAAGAGAAAATCGGTGCGGTCATTGGACCGGGTGGTAAGGTCATCAAGGGTATCAGCGAACAGACCGGTTCCGATGTAAAGATTGACGACGATGGAACCATTAAAATATTCGGCAAAACCCAGGCACAAGCAGAAAGCGCACAAAACCTGGTAAAACAGATTATTGAAGAGCCTGAAGCCGGAAAAATTTACCAAGGCAAGGTAAAACGTATTCTTGACTTTGGCGCCTTCGTCGAGATTTTACCTGGTAAAGAGGGGCTAGTCCATATTTCTAAGCTTTCACGGGAGCGGGTACAATCTGTAGAAGATGTACTTGAGCTAAACCAAGAGATCCCGGTTAAACTGCTGGAAGTAGACAGGATGGGACGACTGAACCTCAGTTATATCGATGCGATTGATCCCGATGGAGCACCACAAGGCGGCGGAGAATCCCGCGGCGGTGGGGGCGGACAGCATCGAGACCGTGGAGACAGAGGTGATCGAGGGGGTGACCGACGAGGAAACTCTCACCGACCTCCCAGCCGCCGAAGAGATTGATCGATGAATAAAATTGTCGTGCATGGAAGTTTTGGGTCGGAGAATGTACCGCAATACACTTCTGCCCATGCTTCCGGAGCCGATATACAAGCCCTACTTGAAGAACCGCTCACCCTGCAACCGGGGGAGCGGGGACTTGTGCCCACCGGTATTGTACTGGAGATTCCCGAAGGCTATGAAGCGCAAGTACGGCCGAGGTCCGGGCTTGCAATCCGCCATGGTCTAGCCGTGTTAAACGCACCGGGTACTGTCGATGCAGATTACCGGGGTGAAATAAAGGTAGTACTGATAAATCTAGGACAAGAACCGTATACCATTCAAAACGGAGATCGTATCGCACAGATGGTGTTTGCACCGGTAATCCGAGCAGAATTTTATCACAATATTAAATTATCTGAAACTGAACGCGGATCAGGTGGTTTCGGCTCCACCGGAACTTGAAAAAGTGGTACACTTTTTAGATGAACGCACCATCCTTTACTTCTATATTTCGAAATAGCTATCACAGAAGATATTGCAGATTATCCCTCTATATCGGTTCTGAATTTCTATTCTCTTTTTTTGTGGCCTTCCTCTTTTTTTTCGGCATATTTTTTGTAAACCAGCTGTTGCTCTTAGCGGAAGAGATTTTAGCGAAAGATGTAGGTTTGTTTGATGTAGCACTGCTTATTATCTATTCGCTCCCAGCAATAGTATCCTTTACTTTTCCCTTTGCCTCGTTGGTCGGCGGCCTAATGGCTATTGGGAGGCTCTCTTCAGATAGTGAAATTCTTGCCTTTCGTGCCTCCGGAATACCGTACCGTCGCCTTTTATACCCTTTGATCGTATTAGGGCTTTCATTCTCTCTTTTCTCTTTCGCCATGGGGGACTATTTTCTACCTAGGGGTACTCTAAGCTTTGGAAAACTCTATCGCGAAATTTTGTATTCAAATCCGGCTCTGGAACTTGAGTCAAACTCGGTGAAAGAGTACCAGGATACAACCCTCGTAACTGGTGAAATAATTTCAGGGACCATCTACAATCTGGTTATCATGGATACAACCGATGAAGGAGAGAAACGTGTTATTATGGCCGATACAGCGCTGCTCAGAGAAAGCAGCAGTCAGAGTGGGGTTATTGGGCTGACACTGCGCAACGTCTTTGGCCACGCGGTATCTGCCAAAGCAACTGATAACTATCATTATTTTGAAGCTGAAGAGATGATATATAATATACTGCTACGTGACATTAGCTACTCCCTCGGTTCACTCACTCCACGAGAGATGAGTAGCATAGATGTGTATAATGAAATCCGCACAAAAGAGGCGGCTCTTGAAGAACGTATTAAGAATCAAGCGCTCTCAGTTGCACAGGAGCGTTACGGTCTTCTGCAAGGATATCTACACAGGGTGTACGACCTTACTTCTAATTCTAGACCCAACTCTTCATCAGTCGCCGCACAAAACCAATTGGAACAGAAATACTCCCGGTTTCAACAAGTGAAAAACCAGGAAATCAAGAGTAAATCCCTACAAATACACAAAATTGAATTATACAAAAAAATGGCAATCCCCTTTGGATGCCTCGCCTTCGTGTTTTTCTTTTTTCCCGCCGGCACTTTCTCTAAAAAAAGTGGACGCTCCGTAGGTTTTGGGATCGGTTTAATAATCTCAGTGCTTTACTGGGCCATGTTATTTGCCGGGCAGACCCTGGGGCTGCGAATGGACTTCTCTCCATTAGCTGCAATGTGGCTGCCGAATGTAGTCATTATAGCTATTGGTATAATTCTATATCAAGCAAGGTTATCCCGATGAAAAAGCTTCATTTTATGCTGCTTAGGAGTTTTTTACCAATATTTCTCATATCACTTCTGTTTTTTGTACTTACCCTTGAAATGGTTGATGTGTTTGCAAACCTGTGGCGCTATTTGAATAATGACGCTTCAATCAAGGAAATACTGCAAGTTTCTCTGCTCTACCTGCCTACAAGCGCAAGTTATGCGCTTCCGCCGGCCCTATTGTTTGCCGTTTCATTTACCCTCGGCAATCTTTACGCTCGTAACGAGCTGATTGCCATTTTAGGTGCCGGAATTTCCTTTGTAAAATTAATCGTGCCGCTATTTGTAATCGGTATTTTATTTAGTCTTGGTTACTTTTTCTTCCACGAAGCCTTGGTAATTGATACCTTCGCACACAAAAACCAGCTATCCCGAGAATTACTTGGCCAGAAGGTTTCCTACAGTAATACTGATATTACTGTAATAGGTGAGACCAATAACAATGTATATCATGCCGATTATTATAACGATTCGGCTAAAACTCTTTCCGGTCTTACAGTACTGCAGAGAGGGGATCACTCTAAGTTTATAGGCAGAATAGAAGCCGGGTGGGCCGAATTTGTATTGGATAACGATGGAAAAGGCAGCTGGATGCTACATGAGGTAAATGAATATAAAACCGCTGACAATGCGGAATTGATACACAATTTTCATAGACGCATCGACGCCCAGTTTGTCGAATTAACCCCTTTTCATTTTCAACGTAAAACTAAAAATGTTGAAGAGCTGCATTATGAGGAAGCACGCGAATGGATAGAGGCGTTGAGAAAATCCGGCCGCAGTGGTTATAAAGCCGCCCTTACAGATTACTATAAACGCTTTTCATTTGCCCTGACTCCCTTTATAGTTATTCTTATCTCGGCTGCTATCGGATCTAGATTCAAAAAAAATATTTTGCTTATGAGCCTCATGGTAAGTCTGATTTTGTCCGTGATATATTATGTGAGCGATATGATCTTGGGTTTATTCGCCAAACAAGGTATTATTGAACCTGCAACCGGAGCATGGGCGTCGGTGCTCTTTTTTCTAGCTGCCGGTGCTATTTTACTAAGACATGCCAAAACTTAAGAGGGAACATCATGCTGTTTAAAACAACTCATAACGATTCGGGGAGTCGTGCTCGTACGGGAATATTAGAACTGCCCCACGGCAGTGTGCCTACACCGATGTTTATGCCGGTGGGAACAAATGCAACTGTAAAAGCGATGCTCCACGAGAGCATTTCCAAAATAGGCTACAACCTTATTCTTGGTAATACCTATCACCTATTTTTACGGCCGGGGAAAGAGGTGATAGATCATTACGGTAGTCTGCATAATTTTAGTAACTGGCAGGGAAACATTCTTACCGACAGTGGCGGCTTTCAAGTGTTCAGTCTGGCTCCATTTCGGAAAATAAAAGAGGAGGGAGTGAGATTTCGCTCTCACATCGATGGAGCCTACCACATGCTCACCCCAGAAGATGTAGTGGGTTTGCAGGAGAGTTTTAAGAGCGATATTGCCATGTGTCTGGATGTATGTACGCCTCCAGACATCACCTACAAACAGGCTCTGGAGGCCCTGGAACTTACCACCCGCTGGGCCGCCCGCAGCAAAAAACGCCGGCAGCAGGCAGTCACAGACTGGCAGGGACATTTGTTTGGAATTATCCAGGGCAACTTTTATAAAGACCTGCGAAAGCGAAGTACCGAAGAAATCTTAGAACTCGACCTGCCGGGAGTAGCAATCGGAGGTTTATCAGTGGGTGAAACATTTAGCCAGTTCGAAGACCATCTTGCCCATTCAGCTGAACTACTGCCCCAGGAGAAACCCCGCTATTTGATGGGCATAGGGACCCCCGACTATATTCTAAGTGCCGTTGAACATGGAATAGACATGTTCGACTGTGTATTTGCAACCCGTACCGCTCGTACCGGTACCGTATTTACCGACGATGGGATGATCGCCCTTAAGAAGGCTGCCCATCGCTTTGATAAGGGGCCAATTGTTGAAGGCTGTACCTGTCCTGCCTGCAGTCAATACTCCCGGGGCTATCTACGCCACTTATTCAAGACAAATGAGATTTTAGGTTCAATGCTGGCTACTGAACATAATCTACAGTATCTGTACGATTTTATTCAGAAAATACATACCGCTATTTACAACAACAATTTTAGAGAGTTTAAGGCTACTTACTTAAAACGCTTTTTTGCCGGTAACACCAAAAATGCCGTCACCACAGAGTAACAGTATGAAAGAACAAAGCACCGGTCAGAGCACCTTAGCTACATTTATAGTGATGTCCAGCACATTCATCTCAAGAATTCTGGGCTTTATAAGAACCGCTGCAATTACCGCAATTTTCGGTGCCACTGGCAAAGCCGACATTATCAACGTTACCTTTGCGGTGCCAAACAATTTAAGAAAATTGCTTGCAGAAGGAGCTTTATCTTCGGCCTTTATACCGGTGCTGTCCGAGGCAATTGTTGAAGAGGGGGATCAGCCGGAGCGTTCAAAACTTTTAGTTCGCCATTTAATTGGATTTCAGCTGCTCATTATCATTCCATTGTGCAGCCTTTCAATTATTTTTGCAGGCCCCCTTATCCAGTTTGTACTGACCCAGTTTAAGGATGCTGAGCAGCTTGCATTATCGACCAAGCTGTTCCGTTTTTTTATTAACTATTTACTGTTTATTAGCGTAAGTGCCGTAATAATCGGAGTACTCAACTCTCATAGCCGTTTTTTCATTCCGGCTATTACCCCAATTATCTTTTCTGTATCGGTAATAGCTTCTATCATCATATTTCACAGTTCCCTAGGCATATTTTCAATGGCAGTTGGGGTGCTGATCGGCGGAGCGGGGCAGGTGGCATTCCAATATCCGCTTTTCCGGCGCATGGGCTATTCTGTTATGCCGGCATTTGACTTTGTACGTAACCCTGACTTTGTGCGTATTATGCGCCAATGGGCCCCTGTGGTAGCAACCTCCTCAGTTTTCACTGTAAACCAACAGGTTGCCTTTATTTTGGCCTCAGGGTTAGAAACCGGAAGTGCCTCGGCTCTCTCCTACGCCCTGGTATTCTGGCAGCTGCCCTTCGGCATATTTTCAACTTCAATCACCACCGTGCTGTTTCCTAAGATGAGCCGGCAAGTTTCACAAAACGACCTCTCAGGGCTGCGTGAGAGCGTACAGTACGGCCTACGCTTCCTACTGGCACTTCTGATACCTTCAGCGCTGGTGATGAGCTTGATGGGCCGTGAGATTATATCAATTGCAATTCAAAGGGGTATGTTCCGTACTGAAGATACCGAATTAACCGCTTTTGTACTTACCGGGTTTTGTTACGGTCTGTTTAGCGTAGGGGCTTTCAATTTTTTGCAGCGCTATTTTTATAGTTCAAAACAGTACGCTTTTCCATTTTATGTCGCTTTAGGAGTACTGATAGTTGATGTGACCTTATCTTTGATTTTGAAAGAGACGGTGCTGCGAGTGGCCGGTCTCTCAATAGCCAACTCCGTTTCCTTTAGTCTAGGGCTTATTGTTCTCTTTTTGCATGCATATCGTCAATTAGGTTGGCTTTCCCTAAGGGCACTTGGATTAACGACCCTGAAAGTTGTCGTCGCCTCGGTTCCGGTTGCTCTGGCAATTCTTAAAATGCAGTCGCTCTTCGGTCCCTACTGGCGCACCGGAAGCAGTCTATCCGGATTAGGTTTTCTGTTGATAGAAATTGTAGTTATAATGATAATGTATGTAGTTTTATACCGTATTCTGGGTGTTGAAATGGTAAGCTATTTATTTAAGCGTTTCAAACGAAAAGCCGAGAAGGAAGGGTGATGGACAAAAATATTTTATTCCCATACAGATCTTTGAAAGGATTCTTAAAGCGATTCTTAAGTTTTCCGAGCAATTCCTTTCAACCCCGCTTCTCTCAAGGGCGTTTTAAATTACTGCTGATTGGAATGCTTCTTTTGCTCATACTCGTTGTACAGCCACTGGCCGCCCAGGAAACTTCGGAAACTTCGGAAACTTCGGAAACTTCGGAAGCTTCGGAAGCTGAAGAGGAAGAAGAGATTAGCCTTGAGGAGCAGCGAAAACTTACTATAAAGTACGGAATTGACTCGCAGATATTAGAGCTCATTTCGCAGCTTGAAGATCAAAAAAATGAAGACTATCTACCCGAATTGGGAGAGCTGTTTAGCACTACCTCCAACACAAATATCAAAGCGTCAATCGTAGGTTTATTTGATTCTCTAGAGAACAATAGTATTGTTGATAAAGCTTTTGAGCAGCTGAAGGCGTATGATGACCTAGAAGCGGATTTTGTATTAGATTTAATACACTATATTGATGAGTATCAGACCGACTCCATCACCGCCGTATTTTATGAAATGCTGGATGATCCAAGGACTGAAGTTGCCTCCGCAGCTCTCAAGGCAATAGGGGAATCAGAACGAAAAAAGTATGCCCAAAAACTCCTCGAACTGTATGAGGACCAATTGTTTCGTGATGAATTGAAGGCTCCACTTATCACCGCTATCGGCGAGCTAGGAGATCCTGAGGCCTTTGAGATGCTGGACAGAATTGTGAGCGATGAAGATCAATCAAAATCCCTGCGGTGGAGGGCGTGCCTGGCCTTAGGAAAAATAGGTGGGGATAAGGCCTTCGAAACGGTTAGCCAACTTTTGAATGACGAAGACCCAATTCTGCGATCCTACGCGGTCAGTGCCTTGGGTTATTTTGATCAGGGCGGCACTGTAGATATCCTCATCGACGCTTTAAGAGACGGCATGTGGAGAGTGAGGGTACAGGCTGCCGAAGCTCTCGGCCGCAGACAGGCTGACGAGGCGCTGGATATCCTTAAGTATAAAGCTGAATATGATCCAGATATACGAAATGTCCGGCTTACCGCCGTGCGGGCTATCGGTAAATTAGATAGTCCCGAAGGGTATAACTTTCTGCGTGAGCTCTACAGCTCGCAGAATACCCCTGCAGGGCTTCGCACCGCAGCAATTGAAATATTAGTAGAGGAAGATCTAAAAAATTCTTTAGATGTGATCAATGAATTGTTTGAAAAGGAGTGGGAAAAAGACAAATCGTCTATTTTAGATTACACCTGTAAAATGTTGTCAACTAAAGAATCCAGTGAATTAGCTCCACTATATAAGAAAATGTTGAACCACCCATCTCATATAAACCTGCTGTACTACGGGCTACGAGGGGTTAGACTTAATAAAATCGGCTCGCTTAAAGCTGAAGTAGAAGATTTGACAGCCAAAAATATAAGTCAGGGAGTACGATCTTTGGCCAAAAAGGTGCTTGAGGAACTATAACAAGACGCTTCTAATCTACCACGTCAGAATCAGGTTGACCCGGTGCATCAGTCATATGCAGCAAACGGTTGATACGTTCCAGTGGAGGTATATATTTCTTAAATACCAACGCTGTTTCTTTCCCTGTTTCAGGGGATACTACTCTGAAGTGGCGTCCCAGACAATTCTCAACCGGTTTACCCCGCAGTTCAGGAAAACAATCCTCCTGTATAGGGTTAAAAGTAAACATGTCATCTACACGGCGAATATTTGCAATTACTCCTTCCAGCTTTATGGAGGTTATTTCAAAATCAGCTTCTCCCGGTGCCCCAATTGAGTAACTAGTACCGGGACTGAACCACTGTGTATTTCTTCCCAAAAAGTTATGCTGAAAATCGGCACGCATTTCAAGCCCAATATCACCGGCTTTTTCCTTTCCGGAAATGCGCCGGATGTTGCGTTTTGCCCTCTGCTGGGGGCTCCTATTCTGAGCTCTTTCAGCGAAGGAGAGGGGAATTTTGTCACGGTTCGCTTTTTCGCGGGCAGCAAAGCTTCCAAGTACCGACAGGCTGCCTTTATCCTTGGAAGCATCGCTTGAGCCCTTCCCAAGCTCCTCTGAACCGCTGACAAGCTCTGTAGTTTCTTTTGTTTTGGAACTCTTAAAACTTTTAAAGGTATCCTGGGCTTCATTTGCGAGCTTATTTCTTCCGGCTGAAATAGAACTGCTTCCGTAGGGGCTTACTTTTTCTTTTGACCGCTGTGAGGCCTCGCTCAAACGGGTAGATGAGTCATCTCCATCTTTCCGGAATCCCAGCCCATCCGCAAAGTTACGTTCCGAGGGAGCACGGGTGCTAAGGCCCGTCACATCGGGACGGCCGGTTCCTACTGCCTGGCGACGTTCACTGTCTTTACTGCCGGCTGCTCCTATAAAACGCCGTACTAAAAACAGGATCAATATGAAGATTACCACCAACAGTGCTATCAGCAGATAATTCAAATTAAACGCAGAACCGCTTCCACTGTCGGTTTTTTGTGCGGTAGCGCTTACATCAAGCTGAATTTTCTGTACTAAGGGAAAGACATTTGGAGCACCTTCGATGCTCAAAGTAACCTGGATGGTATTAAGACCCTCCGCAATATTCCGAGGTAATTCCAATTCAGCATTTAACTGCTGCATCTCCCCCGGAGGAATTAGAAGCGACTCTGAACCTTTGAGTAAATTCACTCCCCTCTGCTCTATACCGGTAAGTCGGACTTCTGTTTCTATGCTCCCGTGATTTTTAAAGGTGAGGGGTAGGGTAAAACTTTGTGTGTCAACTTGAATAATACCGGAGGGATATAGAATTTCAACCGCTCCGGTAGCAGCTAGAGCGGTTTCATCTAGATTCCCCTGGTAGGTAACGACTCTCGAACCGAGAAGGGATGTAAGTTGCGCGAGCAGACCAGTTTGGAGGCCGGTGGTATCCCCACTAGGAGGAAATATCACCACATTTACATCCCACCCATTACGCTTAAAATAGTCGGCAATGCTTTCCACCCGGCTCACATTCTCGGTATTGTTTAGATAACTACTTTCGGGCGGGGGATCATGTACATCATCGGAGATAATTAAAATCTCCTTATTGCTGTGCAATGGAAGATCTTTTGTAAAATCTCCCAGAAATCTTAAAGCTTCTACAATATCGGTATGCTGATCAAAGGGTTTGATAAGCATCACACGAGCTAAAACTTCTTCTATGTTCTGTTGGTCCCGAAGGGGCCGACTGATTTCGAAATCAGCATTCCCCCCAAAACTGATAAGATGAAATGTATCACGATAGGAAAGTTTCTGCTTAATGACATCCGTCACCAATAATTCTACCTGGCTCCCCTTTTCCTGAAACATACTTTTGGATGTATCCAGCATAAGGACAAAATCGGTTGCCTTCTGAGCCCATAGTGGACTTGCAGCCAGGGAAAAAAAAACTAAAAGCACACAGCTGACTTTTAAGAGTGACTGTGTTCGAACATGAGGCAGCGAAGAATTAGAACTTCGCCGCTTCGATTTTTTTGATACCGTAATGATATTCACGTTCATTGATTTCAAATTTGACCTCTTCTCCCTCTTTGTGGTTCCATAACTTACCACCAAAAGGCGACAGATAAGAAATTATATGTTTATCCGGGTTCGATTCCCAGGGACCAAAAAACTCATAGACTTCTTCTTTGTCAGTTTTGTAGTTGTGGAGGGTCACTTTAGTACCAAATGATACTTTTGAGGGATCCACATCTTTCTTATCAAAAATTGTTGCTCGTTCTATCTCTTCCTTCAATTTGGCTGCGCTTAAGTTCAGCATTTCAAGCTTTTCCTTGCCCGCCTTATATTCAGCATTCTCTTTTAAGTCGCCAAGTTCACGGGCTGCCCCAATTTCCTTGGAAGTCTCGGGCATCTCGACATCAACAATCTGCTGCAGTCGCTTAGTTTTTTCCTCGTAACGGGGGGCCGTAACCAATAGGCCTCTTGATACGGTCTCTTTTTCTTCTTCTCCGTAAAACTTGAAGTCGGGAAACCGCTCAGCTATTTTGTGTTTCAGTGATTCTCTGAGTTTTGGATCTAACTGATCAACATCATTTACAAGTGAGAAAAGCCTATTAATTGATTCCGGGTCAGTTTTCATGATGAACTCTTCCAGCTTCCCATCTCCAAACAGAAAACTTTGTATCTGTTTATTAAGCCGGCGATTCACACTTACATCGCGTTTGTTATCTATTTCTCTGAAGGTAATATCCAATAAGTGGACCATCCCGATAAGTACTTTTTCGTAAGACAGTCCGTATTTATCTTCCCACACATTCTCAGGAAAAGTTCTGGCAGCCCAGATGAAGGCCTCGCGCTTGTCACGATATTGGTCGAGGAGGAAAGTGAATAATTCCTGCAGATTTTCTTGGTAGCCCTTATTCTCAAGCTCATCAATAATATATCTTGAAAGGTGATAGGGAAACAGCTTCACAAACAACTCTGGCCAGTTGGGGGTGTTGCGTTTTATTCTTTCCAGAAAATCCCTTTTAAGCTCATTATCCTCTAGGTTTTGAAAGATAGTTTCAATCTCGCGCTCTTTTATCTGGTTCAGAAGGTCTTTAAAACTTAATTCAAGACCAGGGTTTAAGAAGGGATAATCCTTAATAATCCGGTTTACAATTAAAAACCCTGCAAAAACGTTTTCATTTACCTGACTGTAGGATTTGAGAAAACCGGTAAAATACTCGAACATTTCAGCAAAATAATCCGACTCAGGATCGCTGTGCTTAAGAAACTCTCTTAATACCTTCAGGCGGCCGAAAAAGCTTTTCTCCGCGCGAAACCGGTTGTAGGTTTTCTCTTCGAAACTAATAGGGGTGTCACGAACAACATAGTGGTCAACTTTCTCCGGTAAATTACCAAAGGAGGAGTTTGTTTTAAGAATCTTTCGAGCCTCGGTACTCCAGCTTGTCCATTCATTCGGAGTAAGTACGCTCGGCACCAGCTCAGCCTTAATTTGCTTCATATTTGCGGAATTGTCGTAGCTTTTTATAATTGTTTTCAAAGCCCAGAGAGGATCTGACTTAATTTTTTCTTTTAGCCTTTCCTGGGGCCACACTGCCTTGAGTACCCAAATGTGATCTTTTGATAGACTTCCCAGGGCATTTACCGCCATCTGCAAGCTCATTTTATGTCCGCGTTTTCGGGTAAAATCAATAACAATTGAATTTTCCTTAATTGAACGAATACGCCCAATACCCCATGTTCGGTGAAACACAAAGTTGCCGGCGTCAAAGGAGATGTGCTTTTCAAAATCTTCAATAGCTTCATGGACATTGCGCCAAGACTGGTTGAGATTGGAGAGCTTAATGTACTCTTCAAGATGACTGTGATCAGCATGCTTCTGTCTATAACAGTGGGTAATCTCGGCCCGGGCCCATTGGCTCTTTGGATCGTAGGTAAGTATACGCTTAAGAATATCAATGGCTTTTTCCCAGTTTTCAGTCTCTTTATAATGGGCATATAGCTCTTCAAGCAGCTGCGCCGCGCGCTCTGCATTAATTGCACGCTCCACTTTTCGTTCAATATGGAAAAAGAGATCTGTTTCTTCGGGAATATACTCTATCAGTTTATGCCAAATCTCTTTGATATTAGAAAATAAACGCTTGCTTATATAACGATGGACAGCCTTCTTATAATACTCAACCGCATCCTCAATCTGGCCGTCTGCTTCCTTTTTCACCGCCAGCTGCTTTACTATATCTGCTTCATCAAAGTCAACTTTGATAAGACGTTCCCACACTTTAAACTTTTCTTCAATTTCGTTCTCGTTTTCATAACAGTCAGCTAGAGTTCTGAGGGCAAACTTGTTTTCTCCAAACTCAAGTATGCGGTTACAGAGGTATTCAACAACCTTCCATTTGTGGTTATCAGTAAAAATACTAATAACCTGAACCAGGTTAGAATCATCAATTAGCTGTCGACTTAAAGCAATAATACCGGATATGTACAATGCAATGATACTATTACGGGTATGCTGAAGGTGTTCATCACAGAGCTCTTTTATCTCCTCCAGCTTTTCTTCGGAATCATTTGCATCTAATATTTCATCCAGCTCTTTAAAATTCTGAATGGTATAGCTATTTAGAGTAGCGCGGGTCCATTTTTCTTCATTCAGCAGCTCTCTTATTCGATCAATTGTGGTGTCACCCATTTTTCTCTCCACTCAATTAGTTAATGTACTGTGTATAAATGTGTTCATCGATCATCTTTATCTTGTGTAATACCTCTTCAACCCACTCACGGTTCTCATGGGCATTTACATAATGATCTATAAGCCAGAAATAACGGTTCAGCAACCGGGGGACAAGAGAGTCTTGTTCAGTATTGATCCCCTCTTCCTGAATCCGCTTTTCTAACGAGTAAATCGATTGTTTAAGTTTACCGTACTCTAGGGGTCGTAATTCCCGTTTTACATTGAGTACACCCAACAGGACCCCGTATACAGGGATCCACTCGTTTAACACTGTTTCAGCATACCCCATATTGCGCACTCTTGCAATAAGGCGGGTAATTAAACCAGATTCAAGAAAGGCAAGTTCAATTTTTTGGGGATTCATAAAGAAAGCCTCACGGAAAAAGGCTTTGGCCGCTTTGGTTTCGTCAACCAAGGCATAACAGTCGGCTATCTCAGCCAGCACCTCGGCATCATCTCTTCGCTTTCGTCCAGCACTCTCCAGATACTCCAAGGACTTCTCAAAATCGCCGGATAACTTATAGCAGCGTCCAATATTCAGCAGAAGTCCGGCTTCGGGCTCTTCATTCGCCCGTACAACCCGTTTAAAACTCACAAGAGCAGTACCGAACACCCATTTTCGCAGTACGAAAAGCTCACGCTCTATAGGAGCTTCCATCCGCGGCAGAAAACCCTGGAACGAATGCCACTGACGAAGCAGGTATTCACCCCGTTCACAGTCATCGTGAATTTCGTTCAGTCGCGGTATACGCTCCTTCCAGAATTTACAGCATTTGAGCGTAGATAGTACTTCATTATGCTCAAAATCTATCTCTAGTGCAGATTCAAGCCGCTCTTCTGCCTCGGTGAATCGACCTTCCCGAATCTGCAGCTGAACATCTTGTAAAATTTCCTCAATATGTGGCGGTTGTGACGTAGTCTCATCCATATTTGCTGCTATATGCACTTGCCCCTCAATATATTACCTGTCGCAGAAGAGCCTTAATAGAAGAATATCACTCTAGTAAATGCTCATTTTCATTATACCATGGTATTAACAATAGTCAATTAGATCCAATGCCACCCAGCAATTCAAAGTTTGGAAGTTCATAAACTTCAAAACTTTGAATTTGCTTCATTTTCTTTACAATATTGTGTATTTCTAAACGGATGGAGGCATTCGAATTATAGATAGTGCATTGCACTATCTATAATTCGAATTGCTGCAATGCCACCCAGATGATTGCCATACCCGTAGGAATTTGGTACATAATATATATGAAACAGAGTAAAAACTATTTGTACGCTCCTTCAATTTTGTCGGCCGATTTCAGTAATATCAATTCAGCTATCGAACGCATCTATGCGGCCGAGGCTGACTGGATCCATTTGGATGTAATGGATGGTCATTTTGTGCCCAATATAACCTTTGGGCCAAAACTGGTGAAAGATGTTCGTTCCCATACAAAACTACCTCTGGATGTACACCTTATGATATCTGAACCTGAAAAATATGTGGAGGAGTTTGTCAGTGCCGGTGCCGACTATCTAACCTTCCATTTGGAAGCCGCCGTCCACGCCCATAGGATAGTACAACGTATACATGCGGCTGGAGCTTATGCCGGTATATCAATCGTACCTTCAACACCTGTTACTCAACTAGATTCAATGTTACCATATATTGATCTTATACTAATAATGACGGTGAACCCCGGCTTTGGCGGTCAGGCCCTGATTCCTGAATGTTTAGATAAAGTAGGCTATCTTAAGCAGCAGTCCAGGGAGAAGGGCTATTCTTACCTGGTTGCAGTTGATGGGGGAGTGAACCGGAGTACCGTTGAACAGGTACGCAATGCCGGTACTGATGTCCTGATTAGCGGAAGCGCCTTTTTCAAGGCGGAGGATCCTGCGGATGAAGTACGAGTAATGCGGGGTAAATAGCAATGATTCTCATTTTGACAGTTTACTTTCAAAATAAGAACTGCGGGCTAAATAAATGCTTTATCTAAAGTTGTGACAGGTCGAGAATTAAAATGGGGAAAAGGTTGTAAAATGAAAAAAATTATTATTGTAATGCTATTGCTAGTAACACTTATTACTCCGTTCAGCGTGTACAGCCAGGATAGAGAAGTCCCTGAGGCAATTAGGTCAGGGATGCAGTCATTCAGTCAGGGGGAATACGAACAAGCGTTGCTCCATTTTCGCGATGTTATTCTCGATTCAAGCCAAACAGGGTATCACGGAGAGGCATATTACTGGATAGCTCGCAGTCATCTTGCCCAGGAGCGAATTGACAAGGCAGCCCAGAATATAGACTATTTTACCGCAAACTACCGGAACCATAACAGATACCCGGATGCACTTTATCAAAAGGGACGGATTTTATTTCTTCAGAAGGAGTATGAGAAAGTTATACGCCAGTTGTATGAATACATCGAAGACTATCCTTCCCATGACTATAACTCGAACGCTCTATTCTGGATTGGTGAGTCCTTCTATGCCCTTGGCCACTTTGACAAAGCTGAAAGAGTTTATACTGCCTTGGTACGCGACTATCCACGCAGCTATAAGCTTGAGGCAGCCAGATATAGAAAATCACTCATCGAACTCAAGCAGCGTGAACAAAATCTGCTTAAGCTGCTGAAAATTAGCCATGAAGAGTACCTAAAAGCACTTGAGGATTTCCAACAACGTGAGCGCTTTTACGAGCAGGCCATTAGCAACTATCAACGGAAACTATCGGCCGCTAGTTCTGAGCAAGACAATGAAATGATCAAACAGCTAAATGCAGAATTAAGTGCGAAACAATCGGAAATCCAACGGCTGCAGGAGAAGCTGGAGTCCCAGGAAAGAAACATAGCTGAATTGCAATCAAAAGCAGAATCCAACGATCGCAGCACGGAGACAACTCTATCAACGGATATCGCCGAACAAGATGAGGTCCAGCAGCTGCTTGAATTAAAAAACAAGGCCGCTAACCTCAAACTGTTCTATATTGAATGGCTGCAGCAAAAACGGGAGAGTAACTCATGAAGCGCCGAATAGTTGTATTTACCGCTCTTTTCATTCTCTTGCCGGCACTATTAAGCGGATTGACCTTAAAACAGGGTCGTATAAAACTCATTCTCCACGAAGATAACGGTCGTTTTTCGATTTTTTATCTTAAGGATATTGAAAAAGAGGAGTATGTATCACTTCTTTTTGAACGGGATCCTCGAACCAGTTCCACCGGGATTCTTCTAAATAATCGTGTACATACCCTTGGGTCTTCCAATACTTTTTCGCAAAAAGTCAGGAAAACCTCCGAGGGTGCTCAATTTATCTGGACCTCTTCTAAACTTGAAATTCAGCAGAACTTCAGTTTTCTAAAATCAAGCCCCAACAGCTTAGTTGACGGGGTGAGAATCGATACAACTGTGGCAAACAGCTCTGAAAGCACTCAATCGGTAGGAATACATCTTTTATTTGACACTTACCTTGGAGAAAAACAGGATGCCCATTTTTCCACATCCGATAATCAGCAGCTTAAAAGGGAAACCGGTTATTCCCTGCAGCCGCCCAGTTACTGGATATCTCCAACAAAATCTACAAATGAAGGGACATCGGGCAGTTTTCAAGGTTTTATATCGATGCTAAAGGGCAGTGGAATCACATTACCCGACAAAGTGGTATTTTCTAATTGGAAACGGTTAAGTGAAAATTTGTGGAACCTGCAGGTACAGGGAAACAGGAATTTTAACTTGCTGCCCTATTCAATTAATGATTCAGCGGTCTGTCAGTTTTACGATCCGATAAAAATGATCTCCAACGGCACACGCACTATTACGGCGGTAGTCGGCGCATTTACCGGCAGCCCTCTGCGCATAGGCGGTACAACTACCTCCCAGTCGGAGGAAGACAGCCAGGCAAACCTTAACCGACTCCTCAGCAGTTCCAGAGAGGGTGACAGCCAGGCGGTAGAAGAGATGGTCAGAGAAGATCTCATAGCTGTCAATGACGTAATCTCACAGATCAATAGTCTACTGTCGTTCCCCGAAGATATAAGTGAAGAAAAAATTGCGGTTATTGAAAGGGCCCTCAAGAATCTAAGTGAAAAGCAGCAACAATATAAAAACAGCGAATAAGCGCTGACACCGGAGTACCGTGGATGGGAGGGAATGATCTTAAAAAGGCGCATAAACTTTATCGCCAAGGCAAATATACTCAAATACTCCAGCTTTTGGAATCTCAAATATTCAGATATCGACAGAGCTTCCAGTTCTACTACATGCTGGGAATGTCCTGTCTTTACACCGGTGATTTCAGTGGCGCTGAATCTTACCTCCACCGGGCACTAAGCCTAAAACCAGGCCATAAAAATGCACTGCTCGGTATGGCAGCAGTCCATCTAAAACAGCAAAAAACATCCGAAGCTCTTAAAGACTGGTTTGAAGTAATCGATCAGGAACCGAAGAACCGCAATGCAAATCGTGGTTTGGCTGTGGTCCGTCAGCACGCCGATCCGGATGACCTGATGGCGTTTACCGACAGTAATAAGCTGTACAAGCTGCTACCGAAGGAAAAACGGATCAGTAAATTTACTGTTATTACAGTTGTGCTGGTACTTTTAACAGCGGCAGCCCTGTTTTTTTATCCCTTGTACAGCAACTATATACAGGGCATGTTCGCTCCAGAGGTCGAAAGACCGGAAATTGCTGCTTTAGACTTGTCAGTCGACAGGTATAAAGCTGAAGATTCTGCCGCTGCTGCAAATTCCTCAGAGCTTAACCTGAGCCAGGAAGATTTAAGAGCGAGCTACCAAGATATAGTCCGTTTTTTTAATCGCTATGAGGATAACCTTGCCCAGCGTGAAATAAACCGCATACTTTTATCCAACGCCTCCACGGAATTGAAAAACAAGGTAAGTACTCTGGCAACCTATACCCGTACACCCAGCTTTGACAGCCTGGAACACAACTTCAAATTCAAGGAAGTACAAAAGCATCCGGCCCTCTACCAGGATTGTTATGTAATATGGAAGGGAAGGGTAAGCAACTTGGTAGTCGGCGAAAGTTCTATTAACTTTGATTTATTAGTCGGATATGAAACTGAGCAGGTTCTTGAGGGGATTGTACCGGTACAGCTCAATTTTGCCGCACATATTGATCCGACCTTTCCAATAGAGGTCTTAGGTCGAATTGATCCTGAGGGAAATCAAATCAACTTAGAGGCTAAATCAATTCATCAGTTTATTCCGGAAGAGGGGTAGTTTTATGCGTGCAGTCGTCCAGCGCGTCCACACCTGTTCAGTGAGTGTAGAAAAGAAGATAGTCGGGAGTATAGAAAAAGGTCTGTTGGTCTATCTTGGTGTGGAAAAAGAGGATACCGAAGAAGATATGCGGTATTTAGCGGATAAAACCTTTGGCCTGCGAATTTTTTCCGACAGTGACGGTAAAATGAACCTTTCGGTTAAGGACATAAAAGGGCAAATACTGGTAGTGTCCCAGTTTACTCTCTGTGCCGATACCCGTAAGGGCAAGCGCCCCTCTTACAATTCTGCGGCTTCACCTCATATGGGCGAGAAATATTACAATCTGTTTGTAGATGCACTCCGTGAAAGGGGTGTAAAAGTGGAGACCGGGGTTTTTGGAGGAAAAATGAGTGTAACATACACCAATGATGGCCCTGTTACTATTCTACTTGACTCACAAAAATTATTCTAATTTTCTCAATTATCATTTTCGTCGCCCCCACTGTTCTGTAGTAAATCCCACATATGAAATTCGATTGCTTCTTGACCTGCCGTTCGTATAGCCTATAAGATGGAGAGAAGATTTTAACTTCAAATCTGAAGCATACACGCGAATGCGGCTGTTCTAGTCTAGTAGAAAGACGCCTGTGTTCGTAGGAGGAAATATGGCTAAAAAGAATTCAAATACTACTCATGAGACTCCCGGCAATTTAGATGAAAAGAATAAAGCCCTTGATGCAGCCCGACTTCAGATCGAAAAGCAGTTCGGGAAGGGTTCGCTAATGAAGTTGGGCGGCGACGGCCGGGACACCAGTATTCGCGTGGTACCCTCCGGCTCTATCTTGCTTGACGCAGCGCTTGGTGTAGGAGGATACCCCCGCGGCCGAGTTATTGAAATCTACGGCCCTGAATCTTCCGGTAAAACTACCTTGGCCCTGCACGCCATTGCAGAAGCGCAAAAGACCGGAGGAATCGCCGCCTTTATTGATGCGGAACATGCATTAGATCCGGTATATGCCCGCAACCTAGGGGTTAATACGGATGAGTTATGGGTTTCTCAGCCCGATACCGGTGAACAAGCCCTAGAAATTGCCGAGTCACTGGTTCGTTCAGGAGCTGTTGATATAATAGTGGTCGATTCAGTAGCAGCCTTGACTCCTCAGGCGGAGATCGAGGGAGAGATGGGCGACTCACACATGGGTCTACAGGCCCGGCTTATGAGCCAGGCCCTGCGAAAACTCACCGGTACTATCTCGAAATCCGGCACAAGCCTAGTTTTCATTAACCAAATACGAATGAAAATCGGGGTCATGTTCGGCAATCCTGAAACCACTACCGGCGGACGGGCACTTAAATTCTACTCTTCAGTGAGAATAGAAGTGAGAAGAATCGAAACTATCTCAAAGGGTGCCGATGAAGCTATCGGAAACCGCGTTCGAGTGAAGGTTGTGAAGAATAAGGTAGCCCCGCCTTTTAAGAAGGTCGAACTTGAAATTATTTTTGGGAAAGGGGTCAGCGCAACGGCAAGCCTGCTGGATGCCGCCCTTAGGTTCGAACTTATCTCAAAGAGCGGGAGCTGGTACTCCTTTGGAGAAGAGCGGATCGGCCAGGGGCGTGAAAACGCAAAGGACTTTTTAGAGAACAACCCAGATATTGCCAAGGATATCGACTTAAAAGTACGAAGGCTGCTGTTTCCCGAACGTTATAAGGAAGAGCAGAACAGCGAGCAATCAAAATCTGCGGGCAAGTCGAAATCCAGCACTCAGACTGACTCTACCGTACAGTCAAAAGCGAATCCAGCACAACCGGTACAGCCGGAAAGCGCTGCCGAAAAGCCTTCTCCAGATAAGGAACTCTTTTAGAGGTAATGGAAACGGAACAAATTTCAACCACCGGTGAATCGGAAAAACAGCAATTTAAATTGAGTGAGTTTGAAGGACCTCTTGATCTGTTGCTGTTTTTAATAAAAAAAAATGAAATAAACATATACGATATTCCTATTGCTGATATCACCGAGCAGTACTTGTCGTATATACAGTACGCTGCCGGTCGCCAGTTAGAAGACCTCACCGAGTTTTACGTACTAGCCTCGACGCTGCTGTATATAAAGTCGCAAATGCTGTTGCCGATCGAGGTTGATTTTGAAGATGAACTTGAGGACCCTAGACTTGAACTGGTTGAGCGGCTGATTGAATATCAGAAGTATAAAAAACTTACCGAGATTATGGCGGAAAAGGAACAGGAGGCGGAGTGGGTTATTGAGCGTAAAAAGATCCAGCCGGCCCTTCCATTCCCCGAGGACGATGACACCTGGACTAAAATAGATGTGTGGGACCTTCTAAAGACTTTCTCACATTTGATTTCGTCGATCTCTGCGGAGAATGTTATTGATCTGCATGAAGAGATAACCGTAAATGAAAAGATCAGTTTAATAAATGAACTGCTCGACACACATGGTGAGTTTTATTTTACCGATCTAATCACCAGACCGCATCTGACGATGGACATAGTTTGTGCGTTTCTTGCCATCCTTGATACGGTAAAATCTAGAATAATCGGAATATTTCAAAATAAATTATTTGGCGATATTAAAATACGCCGGCTTAGCCCCATGCCAAAGGAAAAGGAGCATGAAACTGGAACGTGAAGCTGCACTCATAGAGGCCATACTGTTTCTGGAAAGTGAACCGGTCGAAGTGGAGAAACTGGCTCGCTATTCACAATTACCGCAGGATATTGTCGAACGGGTACTTCTTCAGTTGAAAGAGGAATATGCCCGGGATGATCATGGTTTAGAACTAATCGAGATAAGCGGAGGGATGCAGCTTTCTCCGAAAGCTGATCTTTGGGAGCACCTGAAAGATCGGTATGGGCGAAAAAATGAGAGCCGTCTCTCGAAGGCAGCCCTAGAAACTCTTTCAATTATCGCCTATTCGCAACCGATAACCCGCGGTGAAATTGACAATATACGCGGAGTCTCCTCGGCAAATATGGTAAAACAGCTCCATGAACGGAACTTGATTAAGGTGGTTGGGAAAAAAGATGTTCCAGGTAAACCGGTACAGTACGGCACTACGAAAGAGTTTCTGAAGTTGTTTCGGTTAAGAAGTATCGCTGATTTACCGCATCTTGATGAGCTTGATAAAGAGCGTTTTGAATTGGAAAGTGATGAGTCCTAGCAATGAAGCCTAACAATGAAGAAGATGGAGTTCGCCTTCAGGTCTACCTGGCCCGCTGCGGGATAGGTTCGCGAAGGAAGAACGAGGAGTTTATTGCCGACGGAAGGGCAGCTATAAACGGACAGGTGGTCACCGAGCCGGGATCGAAAGTTTTTCCCGAAGATACAGTCACCTTTGATTGGAGGCAGGTAAATCCGGAGGCAGAGGAGCGCTATATCGTGCTCTACAAACCTCCTCGCTTTATTTGTTCTAATTCAGACCCCCTAGGACGACCCCTGGCCCTCGATTTACTGCGCCCTCACTTTAGCGAACGCTTATTCAATGTCGGACGGTTAGACTTTATGTCGGAGGGATTGATTTTTTTCAGCAATGACGGCAATTTCACCCGTATTGTATCTCATCCCTCGTCCGAAATTGAGAAAGAATACCGGGTAATTTGTCATAATCCAATTGATGAAAGTATTCTTGATCAATGGGTAGAGGGGGTTACTGTTGAGGGCACATCTTATAAAATCAAGACTTATCGTACAGAGGGGCCATACGAAGTCTTTCTTACCCTTATCGAGGGAAAGAACCGTGAAATAAGAACCCTATTTAAGGCCTGGAAGATTGATATTAAAAGACTGATTCGTGTGAGAATTGGACCGACTACTATTGAAGGTCTAAACCCCGGGGAACACCGACTACTTACAACAGATGAGGTAGATTGGTTTATTAAAAGAGGAGAAAAATGATAGTAGCAATCGACGGTCCGGCAGGTGTCGGCAAGAGTACTATAGCAAAACAGATAGCCAAACGAACAGGCATGTACTACATTAATTCTGGTAACCTGTACCGCGCCATCACGTGGCAGATTTTACGCGAGTTTTCCGACCAGCCGCCAGAAGACCCCGATCAACTCATTGAAATTGCTAAAAACTGCCGGGTTGAGCTAAAACCCGATGGTTTTTATGTGAACTCTGTTCGAGTTGAAGATTACCTGCATACTGATGCAGTCGATACGTGGGTAGCCCAGATATCCTCTATCAGTGAAATACGTTCTATTGTAAATACAGATTTACGTAAAATCGCTTTGAATGTGCAATCAGTAGTTGAGGGAAGAGATATAACCACGGTGGTGTTTCCTGATGCAAAAGTAAAAATTTTCCTTGATGCATCGGTTGAAACTCGTGCAAAAAGAAGGTACCATCAGGGGGTCAGTGAGCTTTCAATTAAAGAAATTGAAGAACGGATTCGACGGCGCGATCAAATTGACCGTAACAAGGCCGTTGGTCGTTTGGAAGTCGCCGATGATGCCCTTTATTTAGACACCTCGGACTTGACCATCGATCAAGTTTGTGAGAAAGTAGTAGACAAAATTCAAAAAACGGTACAATAAGTATAGTAGCAGGAGAAAAATGACAGTGATGACTGAAAAAGACCCGGACACCGCAGCAGAAAACATTCAATCATCCCTTCAGGAAGAATACCTTAAAAGCTTAGAAGAACTTGAAGAAGGTCAACTAATAGACGGAACGGTTGTGGAGGTTACTCCAGAACATGTCTTTGTAGACGTAGGGTATAAATCCGAAGGGAAGATACCTCTCGAAGAATTCGAAACGCCCCCGGAAAAGGGAAATGATGTATCAGTAGTACTTATCCGTAAAGAAGGCAAGGGCGGACAGGTGGTTGTTTCAAAGAAAAAAGCCGATATTCGTAATTTTTGGAAAGAGTTACGAAACGCCCACCAGGAAGGCAAGCCCGTCAAAGGAACCTTTGATAAAAATATCAAAGGCGGTTTTGAAGTAGACCTTGGGTACGGTGTACGCGGCTTTTGTCCCTTCTCCAAAGCCGATGTTGTTCGTGTTGAAAAGCCTGAAGATTATCTGAATACAATAGGCGAGTTCTTAATTGACCGTCTTTACAGCAGTAACAAACTTAAAATTGTCCTTTCCAGGCGCGGTTTTCTTGAACAAGAGATCAACCGCCGCAAAAAGGAATTCTTTGAACATACAGAAATTGGTGATACCGTTAAAGGCCGTGTAAAAAGCTTTACCTCTTTTGGTGCCTTTATCGATCTCGGCGGTTTTGACGGTTTACTCCATATCAATGATATGAGCTGGGGGCATGTAACCCGGCCTAAAGATTATGTGAAAAAGGGTCAAGAGATTACCCTTAAAATAATTCATCTTGACCCGGAAGAACAAAAAATAAACCTTTCCTTAAAACACTTTACCCCAGATCCCTGGATCAACTTTGAAAATAAGTATCAGGTAAATGACGTAGTTAAAGGTAAGGTTACAAAACTTACTGACTTTGGTGCCTTTGTTGAATTGGAAGAAGGCGTTGAGGGGCTGGTGCACGTTTCTGAGCTATCGTGGGTCAAGCGTGTAAACCATCCAAAAGAGGTTCTTTCAATTGGAGACGAGGTCGATGTAATGATCCTCTCCTACGATATTCAGCAGGGAAGAGTATCCCTTGGTATAAAACAGGTTCTGCCAAACCCGTGGGAAGAAATAGAGAATAAATATCCGATCGGCACCCGCCTCACCCGTGAGGTTGTCAAAGTTACCAATGCAGGTGCATTTGTAAAGCTTGAAGACGGAATCGACGGTTTCCTGCATGTAGATGATCTGTCCTGGACTAAAAAAATCAAGAATCCCTCTTCAGTTCTGAAGGTGGGAGAAGAAATTGAATGTGTTGTTACTGAAGTTGATACTGAATCGCACCGCATCCGTCTCGGCGTGAAGCAGCTAAGTGAAGATCCCTGGCGTTCACTGCAGAACAGCTACCCGAAGGGTAGTGTAATCGAAGGTGAAGTTACCTCAGTAACTGACTTCGGCATCTTTATACGAGTTCCTGGAGAAATAGAAGGATTAATTCATAAGTTTAATCTCCGCTCACCCGCCGACGATACCCCTGAAGATGAATTGCTTCAGAAATATAAACCGGGTGATAACGTGAAAGCCGTTGTTCTGGATGTAAAGCCGGAAGCCCAGAAGCTCTCCCTTTCCATCAAAGAGTACCAGAAGGGAATACAGAAGAAAGAAATCTCCAAGTATATTCACGATGACCAAGACGAATCAACTGTCACCTTTGGCGATCTATTGAAGGAAAAGGGGGCCGACTCATTCGATTCGTAGTATGTTTAACTCTACCGTCGATGCAGAGAAGCTCAACACGCTCATCGAGATCAACACGCTCATCAATTCGGATGTACAAGACGGGCGGACTCTACTGACAAGAATATTAGAGTCCGCTACCCGTCTAACCGATGGTGAGTCCTCGTCGTTGCTCTTAGTTGATAACGAAAATAATAACCTCTATTTTGAAATTGCCCTAGGACCAAAGGGCCCCGATGTAAAACGGTTCACCCTACAAATGGGCGAGGGTATTGCGGGCTGGGTAGCGCAGAATAACACATCTCTTATTGTGAATGATGTTGACCGTGACAAACGCTACTATTCAGATATTAGCGAAAAAGTAGGATATCCAACCGATTCAATTCTCGCTGTTCCTATGCGAATTAAGGACAAGTGCATTGGCGTAATAGAGATAATCAACAAAAAGAAAAACAACAGCTTTAGCAATGAAGACCTTCAATGGTTAGAAATATTTGCCGGTCAGGCGGCACTCACTATTCAGAACGCAAAGGAATACCAGAAGGTACAGAACGAGGTGTATGTACTTCAGGACCAGCTACAGCAGGGACGTGGTTTTCATTCTTTCATCGGTAGTAGCCCGCAGATCACTGAAAAATTAGAGGTTGCGAAGAGGGTTGCCGGTACCGACTCTTCCGTACTTATTCTAGGTGAGAGCGGTTCGGGAAAAGAGCTGTTTGCAGAACAAATCCATCTTCACAGTCCCCGTAAGGATTCTCCGTTTATTCGCGTAAATTGTGCAGCCCTGCCCGAGCATCTACTCGAGAGTGAGTTGTTCGGCCATGTAAAGGGAGCTTTTACCGATGCGCATCGGGACCGTCTTGGAAGGTTTGAAATGGCCAATAGCGGAACTATTTTTCTAGATGAAGTGGGGGAAATACCACTTAGTCTTCAAGCTAAATTATTAAGAGCGATACAATATAAATCTTTCCAGCGGGTTGGTGAAAGTGAACCTACATATGTTGATGTGCGAATATTGGCAGCTACTAACAAAGATATTGAACATGAAGTTGAAAATGGCAATTTCCGAAGGGATTTGTATTACCGCTTGAATGTATTGCCATTTTATATTCCCCCCCTTCGAGAAAGGCCCGATGACATAAGCGATCTGTCGGAGTTTTTTTTAAAAAAGACAAACCGCGAAACAAATAAACAGGTCCACGGATTTTCTTCGGAGGCAATGGATTTGCTTTTATCATACAACTGGCCTGGAAATGTGCGGGAACTGCAGAATGTGGTAGAGCGGGCAGTAGTGTTGTCAAAAGAGGTCTATATTAAAGCGGACGATCTTTTGTTGCGTTCTCCTGGAAGCCATAGTAACGGGACGGATTACGATGAAACCCAGCTGAAGGATGCAGTAAACCAATTCAAAAAGCATTTTATTCGTAACGTGCTGAAAAAATACTCTTGGAATCAAACCAAAGCTTCTAAAGTACTTGGTATTCAGCGTACTTATCTTTCGAAGCTGGTAAAAGAATTAGATATAAAAGATTAATGATAAGGAGCATGGACGCATGTCACAACAACAGGTAAGAACAGATGATAAGAACTTTAAAACTTTATTAGCCACCTTTTTATCAAATAATTGGCGAACTTTATTAGTTATTGCCGTTATTATTGTGTTACTGGTAATCGGGGGAGGGATCTATACCCTTGTGCATCAGAACCGCGTCGAAAAATCTGCAGTCGCAGCCGAACAGGTTCAGACACTGTATGCAGATTGGCAGGCAGCAGAGGGTGAAGAAAAAGATGAAAT
>Ga0209925_1000195_pt1 | contig 32091 bp, 32 predicted proteins | sample SalPonR2_A_D1_MG_FD_185702 | JGI IMG/M metagenome (GOLD analysis project Ga0209925, IMG submission 185702) | Salt pond soil microbial communities from South San Francisco under conditions of wetland restoration - Salt Pond MetaG R2_A_D1_MG... ... | reverse complement strand
CCAAAAACTTGTTGTCGGGGATATTTTATGCCAAGCTGAAATATCCCCGGCTTAAAATAATCCGGAAATTTATCCAACTGTTCAATATAATCAGCAAATAAAAGTCTATTTAAAAAGAAAACCAACACACGTGCCAAGATAGCGCTTTGTATTTCGGGGATTGAATGTTACCAATACAATCTTTTACAGGAGGCACTAAAAATTAACACCGTTTTACACTCTCAATAGTCCTTAAAAACCCTATAAAAAACAGATATTAAACGAAAATATATCTGACCTAAGCTGCATTTACGGTCTCCCATATATGACATATTGTTCATCCGGTGAAGCTCTGCTATATTTCTCTCCGAGCTAAAGATAATCTCGGCGCATCTCTTAACCATTAAAGCCGCCACCGGGAAAGAAGCCTTGAAAAGCAATCATGAAGATGCACCAATGCCGAAAATAGAAATTTGAATCATTTTTCCGTATGTACGGAAAGGGTCTGAACCAAGCCATTAACCATCCATCACAGCGAGGTTTCCAATGACCAGAAACCGAAATGCATTGCAACCTCAGAGAAGTCATGCTCCCAAATGGTTCAACTCCCCTATTACCTGCCATGAAGGTTCTCTAAAAGAGATCCAAGAATACATACCTGAATTCGAAAGACGCAGTTTCTCTCTCACCCAGCCTGAAAACCACCATACTCGACTAAATGAACATTTAGACATAATTGTAAGAAAGCCGACCCCAGACGACCCTGGTTACGTTCCAATAGGCGTGGTCTCAAAAGATTATACCCTGATCCCCCATACCGAAGTTTTAAAGGTGGCCACCGACACCCTTAAAAATAATGACATTAAGGCTTCAGAAATCAAGAGTAAGATTGAAATCACAGAATATGGTGAGCGAATGGCGCTGAGCATGTTTCTGCCCCAAAAATATTCTTTTGATCCAGGCGATGGTAACAAGCTTGCCTTACGGCTTGAATGTTTCAACTCGGTGGAGGGAAGTACCAGATTTCGCGCTTTAATGGGATGGTTTCGTTTTGTGTGCAGCAATGGGCTTATTGTCGGGGTAACTCAATCTGACTTTAAACGAAGGCACACCGGTGATATTCCTTTAATTGAGATTGGAGAGGTTTTCACTGCCGGTATTGACCGAGCTGAAGAAGAAAAAAAGAATTTTAAAAAATGGCGCGGCCACGAAATCAAGACTGATCGATTAGAAAGCTGGATCAATGAGGACCTAAAGAAAGATTTAGGGTTCAAAGCAGCGGCAAGGGCTTATCACATAGCTGATACAGGGCACGATGTTAAAATACTCGGACCTTACAAAGACCATATCCCCTCATCAATACCCGTCGAAAAGCTAAAAAGGGTTCCAGGGGCACCCCCAAAATCCAAGAACCTGTTTGATATAAGCCAAGCCCTCGCCTGGCTGGCCAAGGATCGAAGGGATCTGCAGGAACAACTTGAATGGAAGGAGAAAATTCCAGGGTTAATGGAGCCGCTTATGAGCTAGTGCCTGGTTAATCGATGACCTGAGGATCACGGATGAAGATGTGTCAATGCCGGAAATAGAAATTTGAATCATTTTTCCGTATGTACGGAAAACCCACTGTCTATGACAAAGCCCCAGATCGAGAAACTCAAAAAACATTTTGCGGCGGTCACTGCCTGCCGGGAATGGAATCTGCCAGCAGGCTATTTCCCCCAGCTCCGCCCCCCGGGGCCAAAGCGCCTAAACAAACTTCAGAAAATTTTTATCCATGAAGCCTCTGCCGAGACCTATGAATACATGCGTGAAGCCTTTATGGAATCCATGTCAAAAGTTTGGGGATGGCCGCCCGGAAAATATGGAAAAACAATAGAAGCGCATGGCGTTGAGCTGAATGACATTGCGGTGATGAACATTGCCCAGTGCCCGGCGCCTACTGATTCCTACAAAAGCAAACAGCTACAGCGATGCTGGAACAAATGGGGCTACCAACAGCTTGAAATACTCCAGCCCTCATTAATAGTGGCCCAAGGCAAACAGGCTTATAACTTTCTTATGGAAACAGGGCTTCCCTCCCAAATCCAGGTCGTGGAAGGAATGCATCATGCAGATAGGAGAAGCCGGAAAAGAAAGGATCAGCTACTGGAATATGACCGGCGCCAAATAGAGGCAAATGAATGATTACGTGTTCAATCGATTAAACAATTTGATACCGGCCACAGCAGCCGCAAATAGCTGATAACCGTTAATACCGAAAGCATACAGCCATAAGCTGGCTGAACGCAAAAGGAACAGTTTTTAATGAACCCAAAACTATTGGTACTGGAACAGCTCAGCTACATTACTGAATGCTTAGCACAAGAATTTCTGGGAGAAGCCAAAACAGGGCTTGCCAATTTAGCGAATAATCTGAAATCCGATAGCAGTTTTCAATTTTATGGCAGTCAAAACCTGGCTGAATCTTTGGATGAGGCTTACCTGCTTTTAAGGCACCGCAAAGACAGGGACGCTATTGCTATTGTGTGCAGAAACAGTCGTGCTATATGGAAAGAAGTAACTTCGGAGAATAATTTTGTAAATTAGAGGCACTACAAGGCGTAAAGAATATAAATTTACTGTATTTTCTGCTATTTTATATTGGCGCTATCTGCTATAATTTAAGGAGATTGTATTTCGGGCCACAGGGAATGGGAATGGTAGCCTATCGATCGAAAAATCTTATTGTTCCTTACAATAGCGCTAAGCAACAAGCCGTTTAAGATTAGTCATTTACAAACTTACCAATTCAAGAGAAACTGCTGGCAGGGAATTATATACACACACACACCGAAACCCAATCAGAGTGCTGCATAAAGCATAAAAATGATGATATATAGCAAAAATTGCAAGGAACGATAATGGATATTTGTTGGCTTTCTTAATAAAAGAAGAAGCTTTATGGAGGCTTAACCCTTCAGAACTTCCATAAAAATACTATATTTAGTTTATCCTTTTCAACATGTACAATATGTGGTATAAAACAAAGTGAAGTTCAGATAACAAGATATTTGAAGTATAAGATATCAGTATATATTTGTAATAAAAGTTCTATATCCAATGGCTCTCTGAGAAAAACAAATTTTAAACTTTGACAGGATAAAAGTGAAAAAGTCAAAAAGTTATTATACAATTTCATTATTTTCAGGTGGAATGGGTCTAGATCTGGGTTTAGAGCGAGCTGGTTTGACAATTATTTCAGCAATTGAAAAGGACAAAAATTGTTGTGAAACCATTCGCTTAAATAGGCCAGGTGTTCACCTCATCGAAGATAACGTAAGAAACATATCTCCTGCAGGGATGTTAAAAGATCTTGGGGTTAAGGATATCTTTCTCTTGGCAGGAGGACCGCCTTGTCAAAGTTTCTCAACAGCAGGCAAAAGAGCCGGTTTAAATGATCCAAGGGGTAATCTTATTTTAGAGTATTTTAGATTTATTAAAGAGATTCGTCCAAAATATTTTGTCTTCGAAAACGTTTCTAACATAATAACAGCAGCCCTGAAACATCGCCCAATCGATAAAAGGCCTGGTAAAAAATGGAATTTAAGCTCTTATTCAAAATCAGAAAAAAATATTAAAATTGAGGACAACGACCCTCTTAAAGAAGATGAGTTATCTGGATCTGCTTTTAGATATTTATTGTCTGAAATAGTTAAATTGAATTATTCTATAAAATTCGGAATAGTTAATTCGGCTGATTTTGGTTCTTCGCAAAAGAGAACTAGACTTGCAATGATTGGCTCAAGAGATTCATTAGCCCCTGATTTACCGTCCCCAACGCATGGGGAATCTGGTAATGGATTAACGCCCTATATAACAATAAAAGACACAATTTATGATTTATTAAAAAATCCTGGAGAACATTCGACTTATGGTGAGAAAATGGCTTCTTTCTTTAAGAAAATCCCCCCTGGAGGAAACTGGAGAGCTTTATCAGTAGAGGAACAAAAAGAGGCTTTAGGTGTGTCATATTATTCTGGTGGCGGTAAAACTGGTTTTATGAGAAGGCTCAGCTGGGATGAATTATGTCCGACATTAACAATTCGTCCCAATAGAAAGGGAACGTCCTTATGCCACCCAGAAGAAACAAGACCATTATCCGTTAAAGAATATTCAAGAATTCAGGGTTTTCCAGATGATTGGGTTTTCGCTGGATCAATGAGCAGCAAATATCAACAAATTGGTAATGCAGTACCAGTAAACCTTGGTCAAATTCTTGGCGAAACAATATTGAACCACGACATTATGGAACCCTGTCAAGGAAATGCATTCATACCAACTTCAATTGATGAACTTCTTCACATGCATGAAGAGGCAATATTGAAACTACGAACTTACGCCTGTAACAAACGCGCCAAACCCAAAAAACAAATTCAATTAAATTTAGTATGACAAATTTATTCTATCTTCAAGCCGACCACCCCATGAATAGGGTCGCAGATTCGCTTAAAATGCGAATTATAGACGCACAAACCAACCTGTTTTCAAACGATTATACCGATGCTTTTTCCTTAATTTCTGATGTCTGTGATCAAATAAAGATTAATATAATATTGCCTGAAAAATTAAGAGAAACTGATGCATCTGACTTTGCTGACACTAACTATTCCAATTTAGTCAAAATATTTTATGAAATTCTTTCAGAAAACAATGTTCCTAAACATTCGGCAACTCTTCATAGTCAAAACCTTTCGAATCGCATACAACTCATAAGGGCCTTCAGTGAGCCTGATTTAATAATCGAACAGACAAAAAATAAGGTCATTGAAATCGTAAATGGTTTTCCAAGCAAAGCGGAACATATTGAATGTGGAAAAAACAAAGGCGATGTTTTGGATGCATATATATTGGCTGCCACACAATATTTGTTGTATAGTGGCAATTTTGAATCAGCTATAGAAGCTACTGTTTCACACAAAGCACTTATGATGATTGAAGGCTTGTTAGGACACCTCCATGAAGATGTACTTGGGTCAATGCGAGGAAATGTCAGGGTTCCAGAGCCTAGAGGAAAAAATCAAGAGGAATTTAATTACGAAAACAATCCATTTCCAGGTTCCGATTTAGTTCAACCGCCTTATGAAGCAGGTGACAGGCCTAAATTTCACCAAATAAAAAGTAAAAGTGGCTCTGCAAAGGGAGGTGACGGCAAACGACTGGGTGATCAACTTAGATTTTTAGAAGAACATTATGATGGTGAAATTTATTACCATGCTTTAATCGGAAATACCTTAGTTGGGCACAGATCAAAGGCAGGAGTTGAAAAAGCAGCACCCAATGTTGTTGTTATGGTTGGTGACGCTTCATTCCGATGCTTAACCCGTTCTAAAGTTGGGCCTCAATTATTGTTGAGGCTTTATCAATCGTCATTTGCCCAGGCATCCGAAGAGACAGGTTACAACATTGAAGAAATTACTAAGGTTATCACAAGAACGTTCCTTCAAAAAGCTGAAGAGAAAGGTGAAGGTTTCCTGGAATCAATTTTGAAGGATGTAACTTCAGGTTCTATTGCTGAGCAGGATAATAGATTTTTTAACAAGAGGAAGAAGAGACAATAAAATAAACATAAATAATTTCTCTTCCTATCATTGGCTTAATCAGATGTCCGACATTTTTACCAGAGAAAAAAGATCAGAAATAATGAGAAGCATCAAATCCAAAGACACAAAACCAGAGATGGCCATCAGAAGGGGATTGCACCGCCTCGGATTCAGATTCAGACTTCATGATGCAAATCTTCCTGGAACGCCTGATATAGTTCTTCCCCGATATAAGACAGTTATACAGGTCAGGGGATGCTTTTGGCATGGACATAGATGCAAACATAGCCATATTCCAAAAACTAGAAGTGATTTTTGGGAACAAAAAATTAATAAAAATAAAAAGAGAGATGCCGAAAATGATGCTTTATTAAAAAAAGGTGGTTGGAATTTAATTATAATTTGGGAATGTATGTGTACTACCCAAAAAGAAATTAATGCCACTTTAGAAAAGCTAAATTTTGCATTGAAAGAGGACTTAAGCTTTTTAAGTCATCAAAAAAAATAATAAAATAAAAACAAGCAAATTGTTAAGATAAACATTTTCTAACTATTTGCTCCATTGCCTGAAAAAAGCTGAATAGCGTTAATGAAATAAGCTATCTTACCAGTTTCCCACTCTTAATATCAAAAAACAAAAAAGCCCACCAGGAAGCTCTCAGCTCTCCAGTGGGCTTATCATTCATTCATCTGTCTACCAGCATCCGCTACCACCCCTCCCCCTATCCTCCTGCTCTATCTGCCTGTTCCCCTTGCCTGTCCATTCCCCTACGGGTCACCACCTTACCGGAAGGTCGGGTAGCAGCAGAGTGACTCGAGTGACAGATTCAACACAATTTTGAGGTTTTTTTATAAAAGAACAGCCTTATAGAAAAAAATACGGAATCAGTGTCAAATGAGTCACTATGGCTAAAATGTGTCACTCTACCGGATAGAATTCCTCTTGCAGTTTAATCCCCTTCCAGCCTCTAGCACCACCCATACCGATACGGCCAGTAGCGAATCCCTTTTCTCCTAACCTCCTGCTAAAGGCATTCTTTTTTAGCGGATACTCCCCGTTCTCCTCGCACCAGGTCTTATAGGCATTGTAGAGATCCTTGGACAACACGGTGTAGCCTTTATCCTGGATACAGCACTCGGTGACAAAGTCATTCATTATATCCATCTCGTCTCTATATTCATTGGTAGCCTCGGAAACCTCTTCTGGAACGCCCAGGCCATTGTTTTGCCACTCCAGGCATCCCTGTACCGCCCATGTGAGTATTCCCGACAGTTCATCTTGCAGCTTATCCAACAGGCTTCCGTCCCTTTCTTGTTCCGGGATGGTTACCTCAAAAGGCACTAGTTTGATGCGGCGCCAGATGGCATGGTCAGTGCCCTTAATAACCGGCTTGTGGTTGGTGCCAAGGAAAATCTTATACGTCGCCTCAAAGTCAAACCACTCCTGATGAAGAAATCGGGCTGAAATAATGTCGCCCCCGGTCATCTGCTTGATCAAGCTCTCCGCTAGCCGCTGTTCTGCCTCCGCCTCGCAGGCGGTAATAAACCGGGAGCCTTTAAGGCGGGCGATGTCATTGGGGATGGCCCCTTTTTGTTTCACCAGGAGGGTTTCCGTAGCCGTCTGCTGGCCGTAATCCCCGATTAACATGTTAACAGCCCGAAGGAAGGTGCTTTTGCCATTGGCCCCGGAGCCGAAGAATATGAAAAGGCATTGTTCAGAGGTATCACCGGTCAGGGAATAGCCCACTGAACGCTTTAGAAAATCAATGAGGTTGGTGTTGTTATCCATGATCCGCTTCAAAAAGTTGATCCACTGGGGACATTTGGCATAGGGATCGTAACGAACATGCGCCAGCTTGGTGATGCAGTCTTCTTTCCGCTGGGGGAAGAGCTTTCCGGTGCGAAGATCCAGCGTACCGTTCAAACAGTTGAACAGAAACTTGTCCTTATCAAAATCATCGGGCTTAATGGCCACGTGGCTGTCACTTTTTGCAAGGGAGATCATGGCCCGAATTTTCGGCTCGGATTCCGAAGAAACCGCATGCTTGGCTAGAGCTTGGCGCTTCCCGTCATCTGCTGTTTTCTTTGCTTCCTCGTATATGCGGCGAACCGTCTTTTTAGCCAGCTCCCTTATATGGTTGGTTTCATCCGGACACCACCGCGTACCGTCCCAGCTCAACCAAGTCTTCCAGGCATGGCAGTAGCGGATTTCATCACCAAAATGATAAACCAGACGCTCAGCATTGCCCAGGTCCGTGCGGGCAAACTCCGGCTGTTGGGTTGCGGTGCTGGTTTCTGTTTCTTCCCGGTAATTGTCGTTGTGGTGCTGAGTTTCGCTGGCAAGGTTGCAGGCTTTCATAGCCTTCTGGATAGTGGCCTGACCATAGGTCTTCCCGTCGGAATAATGGGGTTCATTCCATTTGTCCCGGTATAAACCCGAACGGCGGAAAAACTCATCGATGGATTTCGCATCGTTTCCGAACAACTCGGCGAGATAGCGACAAAGGGCAAGGTCGGCTTCACTCTGGGAATGATAATGGTCTTTATAGTCGCCGCGCAGCAGGGCCATAATTCTTTCATTGATATTCGATGTAAAAATCTTTGTCGATAAAGCCTTTACAGCTTTCCCACTTTCCGGCCGGTCAGATTGCGGGCGAAAGAAAGTGTCATTCAAAAACTCTATCGCCTTTTCTCCATCAGCGATTGTCTCCGGTGTATTTTCAAGCCGGTTACCGGTTATGGTGAAGAACCGTCTGCTGTTATAAATTTCAATGCTATATTTCCGCTTGCCCCCAGCAGGGAGCTTACCTTTTACAATGATATGGAGGCCCTTGCCGGAAGGGCTTATTTCCGTGTAACTGTTTAATCGTTTAACCAGCTGCTCCGCGGTTGGGCTTAAACTGCCGTCAATGCAGTTGTCCAGGTCAATGCCCACGTATGGATCGTCTTCAGTAAAGACAAAGCCCACCCCTTCAAGATTGTTGTCCCGGGCATATACAAAAGCCTTTATATGGCTGCTCCAGGTATTTGGATCGTTTGTTTTTGCGCAACCGCCTGTGTTCGGGTCAATGGGGATCTTGGTCATCTTGCCGTTTTCTTTATATTCACCCTTCCAGGCTATCCATTGATCTCTGTCCAGCAGTTCCTGGGGAATTTCATTTAAATTAACCTCTCTTTTTGTAACCGATTGATTCATAATTCATAAATCCTCCTTGTAATTTTTAGGTGGCCGTATGGCCGTAATGCATGTAAGGGAAGGCCCGCCGTAATTATTGCAGCGGGCTTAAATTCTAATTAAAATCAGTCATCACTGCGTTTACGTAATTCAGCCGTTAAAATGTAAAGGTTATAAGCCAAGACATCGAATTTGCAGCGCTCAAATTCTTCATGGTAAAGCATGCAGTCGCCCTCAATGCATTCTGCGTCAATTAGCGGACAATGCTTTCTTTTTCTGTTGTTGTTTCTTTTACCGGCCATTTGCCTCACCTCCTTTATCCATTTCTGCTAACTGTAATGCCCTGCGAAGTTGATAGCCCTGATCCAGGTAGAACTTCACATCCTTCAGGAACTCAATCTGATCCTCGGAATACCGGCGATAGGACCTTTCGCCGCAAACAACTCGTTCCGGCTCAGGAATATAGCTTTTATCCTGCCAATACCTAAGCTGCTTTTCCGTAATGCCGGTCATGCTGGCCGCATCACCAATTGAGTATGTGTCCTGCATATGGATCACCTCCTATAAGTTTTTTGGGGAAAAAATTTATTCCCTCTACCTATAGGAAGGTTAGTTTATTCTGGGAGGTGGAATATGAATTCCGGAAGGGGTGTGACTATGGAAACCGGGGGATTATAGATCTATTAAATTGTTGAATGGGGTGTTCATGGGGATCAACAAGGTAAGTTTTTAATTTTACACGCATAAGCTGCGAGGCGAGTATTCTTACAACCTGGCGGTCGGGCCATCAGGCATTATTCAAACTGGTAGCCCCTCTGAACCCAATAATGCCAATCCTCAACTGCTTGTTTTGTTTGAAGGTCTGTGGGCTTTATGGGAGTGAGCTGGGATAATGGAACTGCCAGTCCATCCCTTTCCCATCTAATGGTCACGAACATTTCTCTTTTACACTCCTCTTCCGGCGCCATAACAATGACATCCACTTCATCGTCAATATATAAGGGGGAAATAGCGCGCTTCTGATTGCAGATTGCTGAAAATGGGAACTGAAGATTTTCTTCGAGATAACAATACCAGCCCATTGCCTGTTCTATAGGCCCGTACGCATCAACAATGACCTCCATCACTATACGTTCCTCACGCGCTTTATCCTCGCTTTTTGTATTCGCCATAACCCCTCGCATGAATAATGAGACAGAGATCCAACCTGGCCAGCACCGGCGGCAATGGAGCACCAGTGGAATTCTCATACGAATTCATTGATTTCTTAACGGGTCGCTATTAAAAACTTGTGTAGTTTGCGGCATACAGTATCAAGCTCTTCTTGCCATGCCTCATTGTCATGATAAATCAAAGGGCCATCTTCCGCGTCGACATAAGTCTTTACAAAATCCCAAATCCCTCTGTTTTCACGAACTCCTTTTTCAGTTTCTTCGATTAAATAGCCGCCAAGTGTATGTAATGCTGCTGAATACCGTTGTTTTGTTGTCTTACTCTTTGACTCAAGGTTAGCCCATTCCCAAAATTCCTGAAATAACCGGATCAGCTCCTCAGCTGTTTCCTTTTCCAGACTTGGCTCTATACCGCAGTTCCAGTCTTCTATCCATTTTTGTATTGGCTTCATAGTCAACGTGCTAACGGGTGCACAGAGGCCGCACTTTTTGCCGTCTCTTGAAGCAGCGGGGTCGGCATGGCTTTCGCCTTCGCCCCTCCATTATGAATGCAATAGGTGATTCAGGTAGTCCTTTATGTCGTATAGATTGACCCCGAATCGATCTGCATCATTTGGCTGGACTACTATAATCAGCTTATCCGTAATCTTCCCTTCCTCTGACGCCTTGACGAATGAGTTCGCTATTAGGCCGATCATTGTTTTTCTGGATACTCTCAATCGCCCTCGTCCTGTCCCAATCACGGGCACAGCCAATTCCTGCAATTCTCCAGATTTGCGAACATGCTTCCAAAGCCCCTCTATCGAACTCTTTACATATTCACGCTTTGTATAAGCATTACCCTGCTCATTCAGATTCGCCATGGCCGTAAAATAAAACGTCTTCCCGTGTGTTGTTATAGGTATCGTTGTTCCTATTGGATATGGAGCGCTTCCCTCCAATTCTGCAACACCTTGGTTGATCTGTTGAATTAGCTCCGTCTGATTCCCCGTAAAATATCTGCCTGTGAATTGGCCCTGCAAGCTGTCGGGAGCGATCTTGCCGGAGGCGACATCAGCCTCAAAGTTTGTGTTAGTGCTAATCATCACCGCGCCGGGAACATCGAAAATGTCAGCGACTCTGACTTCTATCGACCCGTCCCCGCCGGGCATTTTGACTGAGACAGTCTTCGTAGGTGGCTTTGTGACAATAGAGCCAACGATTGCTATTAGCAAAAAGAGAAGAAACGCCCACGACCCATATTCATCTCGGGTATAGACGTTAAAAAAGTCAAGCATTTCAACCACTAGGTAAATCCCACCGAAAATTGCGAACACAGATTCAGCGCCCGTGCGTGAGAAAAGCACGAATTGCCAGTATGCTTTGCTATTGATTGTATTAAAAAAATTCCGCACAAAAACCTCGCGCTACTGGATAACGCCATCAGTATGGCTCTTGATCAACTATCACATCCGTAGCACACTGCCGTCAGCATTTGTAGAAGAAGACGCCTGGAGACCTTTTTGAACCGACCTGAAAATCGCCTTTGTCGAGCGCAATCCTAATCAGTGCCTTCTTATATGGGATATGTACTGTTGGCACATTGTCCATCTGATTGCGGAATGCCGGAACTTTGTCCCACAGGTCTTTGATCTGCTTTCTAATAGTTTCGGAGTTGCAGTTAATTATATCGCTCTTTTCTTGGTATTCAGGGTAAACGACAATCACAGGAAGCCCTTTAGTACCAATACCAAAGTTGATCTCTTCCCGTAAAGCCCGGCTATTTTTTGTGATAGAACTGAGAAACAGGATTATGTTTTTGGAGTTAGACAGACGCTCTTGTATGCGCGGTTTCAGCGTGCGCTCCCAGTCGCTCCCATCCCGCACGTTGTAGTTCTTATTGTGCGAATCTATGAACGGAAATGCATTGTCATCGGATTTCCAGGCTCTTAACAAGTTGTATGAAACGAAATCTTTGGTCGAATGTGCTCCCAGATTATTCTCATTAAAAGGTTCAGCCACATAAAATGCTGAGTAGTTTCCGTTTCTATACGCCATGGGTTATCCTCCTCATTATCCCAGATTAAGAGCGCCAGCATTTGCGTTATCTGCCCAACGGGCTGGTCGGGGCGACCATGCCTTTTGTTGCCCCCCGAAGCAGCAGGTTATGTCTTTTCACCCGATAAGCCAAGAACCTTGTCATGGTACTCTTTTTGAAATTTTGGGTACATGTCATTGTGCTCCAAACATTTGATGATTGCCTCAATCGATACCACAGCAAAGAACCCAAGTTGCTCAGGCTCATGGTTTTTATTGAAAGACGAGGTAATTACGCCTAACGCATCGCCCCTCTCATGAATAGCGACCCCCCCCCCGCTAAAGCCTCCTCGCGGCGTAGCTGACAGGATGAAATGGACTGCTGGCGCATGGCGAGGCACGACGAAAGTGTGAATCTCAGCACGGGCCGCAACAAGTACTGGTTCATTTACCATCGGGACAGGCGGGAATCCTAAGACCGTGGCATCTGAAAGATGCCATAACCCTCGGTAAACCCAGTCATCCCAGTGGACGCCAAGTTTTATAACTCCCGCCGCTGGGTGAATTTCACGAACCCGGAAAACCGCAACGTCAAATCCAGGCTCTTTCGCAAAATGCGGTCCAGCCACGATTTCTAAAGGTTTCAGGTAGTGCTTAAACAAGGGAGAGTGCCCCATTGCCTCGCATAGCGTTTCGTCGTACTCCCGGATATATTCATCCGTCACGTCAACTTTCAAAATTTCTCGGATAAACTCTCGACTGCTAACGCTCACGGGTTCAGTTATCTTAACTTCAATGATTCGACAGTTTTCAACCACATGACGAGCGGTAACGAAAACACCCTCACCTATATGGAAGGCAGAGCCTATTGATCGATCTCCATTTTCTTTTTCCACGTCGATGTATGCGATTGCGTTCGCGTACTCGACATATTGCTTTCTTGCGTCTCGGCTATCCATGACTCTTTAAGACATAACGCAAATCAGCCTCGCGGCTTTTGCGTCGGATAAATTTTAATGGCTGTCTCACTATTTAGTTAATTTCCTCAGAACGGTATATCATCATCAAATAAGGTATCCAGCTTTGGAATTGCTCCCTCGGGTAAAGGTAAGCTACATACGACATACAAATTTAAAATATCTTCTCGATCCATGAAGAGTATCTGGCTGCGTTTAGAGGCATCAAGCTTCTGCCCTAACCAATTTTTAGCTTGTTTGGTCATCTCTCCCCCCGCAACAATAAAAGCATGATCGACAAGGACTCGCCTGTTTGTTTCTGGGTCAAATATTTCATGTCCCAACATCATAAGTAGTTGGTTATGTATTTCTGCTATGTTGGCATTCGATCCTTTGTTTGTACCTGCGGCATCAAGTTTTCCTTTTTTTACTTGAACTCCGAAATATAAGACATGTTGCGTTGGAAGAATGTATCGCATCCAAATATCTTTTCCATACTCAAGCGCCTTATCTTTATGACCAGCAGACGTGATGCGATGGAAGCCAAGTTGTCGAAATAGGGGCAGTAAGATTTCTTCAATTAACTCATCCTCTGAGCACTTATCCAAATATGCCATAAGCTGCTCCCTTCTTTCGAGCTCCTTTGGAGTGAACGGCCGATGAGGGATAGCAGATGTCGATATGGTTTTTGTTCCGATATGACGAATATAGAGCAGATCATCTTCACCATAGAACGCTTCGTAACCCTCCCGTGACAAGGGTTGGTTCAACACCTCAAGTGCTTTTGAACGGTCAGGATCATCTGGTTCCGCGTCAGACTTTTGCATCAATACTCTAAGTACATGCACAAAGCGTTCTGGCAATGCATAAGGTGCTGGCTGTGGATCTTGCAATAATTCCGATAGCCTGTCTGCAGTCCAGGCCCACCGAGTTGAGCCATCATGAACAAAATCAAGATCGCACTCTTCAAAGAATTGTGTGATGTAACTGCTAGAGCGGTAAGGGAAAAAATCCACGTCTCCTATTATGGTTTCAGCAATTGCGCGTAAATTTCTGTTTTTAAATCTCAATTTATAAAAGCTATCAATTTCAAATAGGCGGTTTAGCAGGGCATAAGCAACATAACGCTGCCCGAGTTGACGCGTTTGATACTATCATTCGTGCTCAAGCTCAAATGCACAGGAGTTACGTTCATCGTTCACAAAATTGCATATCTTCGTTAACAGATTGCCATAAGCGTCAAAGTCCGCAGACCTAATAAGAGCAACGTATTGAATTTCGTCCCCTAATGAACGCGTTCGGAATAAAATGCCCTTCACAAATTCGTTTTCGATCAAGATTCCATCCACGCTCAACGCTCCACAAATATTCTCCTTTCCCTCGAATTCTATTTGTCGAAACACAGGAGCACCGACTGTCCCGAACGCGATATTCCATAGCTCTCCGGAACAAATTGAACAATATTGCTGTTCCCGGTACGCAGCCACGCTTGATTCAACAGGATTGGACGGATGCAACAAGGAGGTCAGATCGCAAATCAAAAACGTTGGACCAAGGGCAAATTGCTTAGCCTTGATATTTTGGCGCAACTTGTTTACGACGGCTTCGATGAAATACTTGGGCGGGCAATCGAAAGATGCTTCGCTATAGCCCAATGGTGCAATCTCAGATATTGCTGAAGCCACCGTTTTGCCTGATTCTATTTGTTCTTGAATATCGATTTGCGCAGCCATTCCGCTATCCATTGCAGAATCGTAATTCTCTCTCCCCCGCGCCCAGCCGAGGGCTTTCGCCTCGAAATATAAGTCCTCCGCATCTGTCACGTGAAAATCCGGCTTGGATTCTTCTGGGGCTTCTGGAACACGAGCTACTTTTACGCCTTTTTGCTTAAGCTCAAGATAGATAGAACATTCAACAAACATATCGAAGGCGGTCTTTAGTTGCTCTGTGTACCCACCATTGTACGATTCGAGTAGCGTCAATATTTCTTTTGATGCCACAGCGGCGAAACTGTCATTAGTCGCTTCCCGATCGATAACTTTGCATAAACTGAGCGGCATGGACTTAAGAAGGCCGTTATAGCCATACTCATTATGCTCCTGCACCAACCGCAAAATACGATCATGTAACCCCATATCCCTTCCTTATGCTAACGCCCGGCGGCTTTTTTTGCCGCCGCATTAATGCCGTGGTTAAAAGCTATCATTCCTCTGGCACTATTGCTGGGAATTCAAAAATGAACTTGAGCAACATTTCCGCAAAAGAAATAAGCTCCACTGCGTTATCTTTTGTCATAACGACAATCTCATGAGTTGCTTCATTGCCTTTCTTTCGAATGTGATCTACCCACCTTCTGCCATTCGGAGGAACATAACCATTATTTGCTAAATACTCGACGTAATACAAGAAGTTTTTTCCTTCCTCAGCACCTTGTGATACAGCGATATTCATTAGTAATTTTCTGCACGCCAGTACCGATGCAGTATATGCTGACACAGATACACAATTTCTTGCTTCCTTATATAGCTGTGCAACATCGTTTGGTAGGTGCTCTACTTCATTACCAGGAACAACTTCTGGCACCTGAACATTGGGCTTTAGAAATGTAGGTTGTTCACAATGAGGGCAAATATGTATACGATCCTTCCTTCCATCGTAGAAGTAACCAGATGCGGAAGCTACAACATTACCACAGTAGCCACATCTAAATGATTGCGATGCTATTTTTGTGGTTTGATGCCATGCCATTGATATTCCTTTGCTTTTAACAACTAATATACTGCACACTGCGCTTCATATCACCAAACACCAGGCGCGTACTTTCTGCATAATTCGAGTGAGTTATTTAGCATTGCCAAGGGGCAATATATCATTTTTCCATTCCCTCAAGAAACCTCTTTAATTCATATATACTGAAAATTTCCTCAATCGCACTCATCGGTATCTGATTTATATAGTGGTTCAGTTTGCCAATGTCTACGTTCAAAGGTCCACCCTCAGCTGATATCTGATATTTGGCATGAAACACCAGCTCATTCATAGACCCCAGGACACTGCGATTATTGGTTTTGGTGAATTCAATATTACGGTTGTCTTCAAGGAAAAATTCAATATGTTTCTGCGGGAGCCCTTCTGCTAACAGGCTTTTAAAAAGTCTTTGCCTGAAAATCTCTTCGAAATTTTGAAAGTCAGGCTTTGTCAGTCCGGGAACGATAAAGGAGTACAATGTTCTGTCATGGGTAAATATGGCGCATTTTCTGCGCTCAGCCAGAAAAATATTGGCATGCCAGCTATTCAGGTCATTAGGTGTTTGTGAAAGCTCACCATTTTTAACCTTTAATTCTGACAGCAGTTTTTTAGTGCACCGGATTATTGCCATGATTGTTGCAATTATTTTAAGGAAGCCCTTTTATTGGCGCTCTGTTCAATCGACTGAACAGTCTCTTTCCCCTTTTCATTCTCCAGCTATTTAACTCTTCTTCTATAAAGGACCTTGTTTTTCAGACTGTATTGATGAAAAAACTTGATCTATAACCAATAGAAAATCAGATATTTTCTCCTCTTCATTGATTGATTGAAGCTTTAAGAAAGGATACTTTTTTTCAAGTTTTGGATTAGGACCAAAAATATTTTTGACGCCATTTCGAAATGTATTCACTATTTCAATCCCGCAATATTTCTCCACATCGGCAAAATACGGGACAACTGTTCCTTCATGATCCAAATTAAAAATTTTTATATCTTTGCCTGAATGAGGAGCAATTAGAGATATTGTGCCAATCCTGCCGCCTGCTCCAAATCGCATATATTCAGGGTTATATTTAGAATGAAGATATGCAATTATTTGTTTCATTGAATTGAGAGTCTGGCCGTCAACTGCCTCCTCAGCTTCGGAAAGAAAAAGTTCTTCGTCCCAAGATCTTGCAGGATGTCTGGCTGAAACTCCACTACCCCCGCCTGACACAATTGTTTGATTGATGTAATCCCGATACTGATTTATTATTTCAGCGATAAAAGAAGAGGTTTCTATTTTGTTATTCTGTTCCTCTAAAATTTTAGAGAAGTCAGTCCAATTAAGAATCGCAAATGCCGCTGGCGGGTTGGATATAATTTGTGTTGTCTCCAGAGGTGAAGGACTCATTAGGATCAAAAAAAAATGCCGGTTTGCTGCTCTTTGATATCCCAAGTCTATGTAGCGCTCAATCTGATCGATAGAAATTGAAGATCTGAACACCTTGTTTTCAAAAATTATCAGCGATCGCTCCCCTTCAAGCGTTATATCTGGAATCGCAGAAGGTCCCAAAGCATACTGCAAGTTTACAGTGAATTTATCATCAGGAAGCTTGGTTTTATAAAGGAGATTGATGACGACATTAAGAATAGCCGAACCAAACGGATGGTTTCCTTGGGGATCAAGAAACCAAGCCAATAGGGGATCATGGTCCTCCTCTCTTAGTCTTCTCCACAAGACATCAAAAAAATTAAAAGGGTCCATGAGTTGCTCTTTCTAATTTCCAACCAAATTTTTTATGGTTATCATGGGTCTGCAATGAACGCCAATGCTGACTTGGGAAATCATAATAACTCAAAGTCTCCGACGCGCCCCTCTCCCCAATTTAATTTTCCAAATCCTCATTATCCTGCGTTGCCTTCTCAAGTAACTCTGCATATCCTTCGCGAACCAGTCTTCCGTGGATATATCCTGCCTCTTCCACAAGCTTACCAGGCGGCAAAGCCCCAGCATTCAATCCAATGCGATAAGCCACAACATATTTTTTTGTACCGAGTTTAATAGTTGATAATTGCAGGAGTGAATCACGCTTAGCTGTATAATCAATTTCTTTTATATATCGATTACCTGTAATAAGCATCTGCTTTCGCACTTCTGGAAACACTATGTCCCTTAAATTTGAGAATGGTGTATTCCCGGGCCGCTCATACCCATCAGGACCGCTTAGAAACCTCGTCCTTTTTTACGACTATAAACCGTGAATCCGAGATGATATTGACCGAGGGTATAAACAAGGCCCAGTGATGTGGCATCGTCGCATAAACGATCTTCAGAATTCAGCCTCGCAGTGGATGGGAGTGAACCATGTTGAAAGACGAGAGAAAGCATTAATTTCCAATTGAATGATTGAACATTTCCAAGCCCTGCCTATACTTTTATGAAGCATGCTGGAAAAGCTGTCAATTAAAACTTGATTTTATAGGATGTTATGAAGCATAAGAAAAATGCAGGAGGGCTTTTCTCCCGGTTTGGAGGGTTGGTAACTGCTCTGGTAGAATCCTGGTACTTTTTTTTAAAATTGGCTGAATTTTATGAATTCATTGAAGCTATTGAAGACGAAAAAATTCTGCATAATCAACTGATTTTAAAGGTAAAGCCATGTGTATCAAGGTTTTCGATCAATCGGGGCGACATAGTTTCAAATCCTCTCGCCCCGACCAGTTAATTCAAAGGGTTATGGATTTTCCATGGCTCTTTTTTTATGCAGTTTTTCCATGGGGGGCCATATAGGGGGCCATATTTTTATTGCTTAATCTCAAAAAAAACCGAGTGGCAATCCCACCCGGTCTTTTCAATTTCAACTCGCAGCATTGATCCCGGCCTACCCTCCTGTTTCAGTTACCGGCACAGCTACCACTCCAGTTCCCAACTCGTTCCCACGCCTTCCCAACTCGTTCCCAGCTCGTTCCCAACTCGTTCCCATGCCTTCCCAGCTCGTTCCCATGCCTTCCCAGCTCGTTCCCAACTCGTTCCCACGCTTTGCGTGGGAACGTATTTGCGACGCTTTGCGTCCAAAATCCGGCGCAATCTATACTAAAAATGCGCAATCTCCAACAACCCCTCCCTACCCGCATAATTGCGCGCACTCGAATATCTCCAATGCTCTGGGACGTCCACATACCCGCGTTTCACCGGATTATAGTGTATGTATTCAATTTTCTGAAGCATCATTTCTTCGTTTATAATCGCCTGTGGATGGCTGCCTTCCTGCCATAATTGATATTGACGGTCCTTTTTATGCCTTAGCTTATGGTATTGCAGCATTTTAAGAATGCGGTTTGCGTGTCTTTCCTCCAAGAAATCAATGATCTGTCTGGCAGTATAGGATTTGAATATACCAATTTCTTTGTTCAGTCTGCTGGAAGACAGGATCATGTGGATATGATTTTCCATTATAACGTAGGCATAGATAATCATCCGGCTGTGTTCCTGGAAAAATGAAAGAGAATCCAACAAGAAGCGTACAACCGTGGGGCTGCTGAACAACGGCAGCCATTGGATCGTCGTACAGGTGACAAAATGGGGCCTGTTCATTTCAATAATTTTGTAACGGCTCCTACCCATTTTTCTTTTTCCTTAGGATGTTGGTTGCTGAGAGAAGGACGCGAAGCGTCCGGAATGCGTTCCCACGCAAAGCGTGGGAACGAGTAACGAGTAACGAGTAACGACGAATAACGAGTAACGGATAACGAATAACGAACGATTCCCACGCAAAGCGTGGGAACGAGTAACGAGTAAAGCGTGGGAACGAGTAAAAGAGTAAGTAACAAAGCATGGGAACGCGTAAGCATGGCCCTATCCTCCGGAACAGGCGGACTTCAAAAATAATTGTCGCTTGACAAGCGATTTTTAAGTTTACCGCAGATACAAGGAAAATGATGTCCGGGCGATAGGCGCCTATGCGAGACATCATTTGACGCAGTAGATGCGGTGAAATTGGAAATCCCGGAGGGTTTCAAATTTTTTGATTTAAAAAATGATTCAATATCCTAAAAATAAAATAAAAATTGATGGCTTCGTAAAAAGTCCAATATCTGTGTGGCGCTGCATTCCTCGGAATTTGCGCGCCCCCGGATCTTAACCGGGGCTTGAACTTTTTTCTTTGCCATCCCAAAATCGACTTTTTACGAGATTGTCAAAATTAAACCTTCAAAAAAATGAAACGCTCAATTTAGAGAAAAGTTTATCCAGGTATAAAAGGCACGCTGCTTTGTATATAGATCTCACAAGATGACGCAACAAGCCAGAAGACAGGCCAGAGCGAAAGGAAGTAGTATTTGAGCCGTGAACCGGAGCGCATGACAATTAAGATGCCGAGCATATGAAGTTCAAACAGCGCCCGATAAAATCCGGGATGGTTATCCCAAATATCCGTTCCCAGCATAAGCGCCAATATGGCGTAAAGCATCCATGGGATAGAAAATAGCCGGTAGCCGTCAGATAATTGGAATAGACAGTAGCCCCCGAAAATAAAAATCCAGATGATTTCTATCAGATAAATAAAATGGCCGATGTCTTTAAAAGACAGCAAGGATGAGAAAGACGAGAGCATTCCGATAAAAGGCATGCCCACATTAGCAGCGGCCAGCACAGGAACAGTTCCCCAGATTTGAAACAGATAGAGCTGCCAGGCCAAATAGATCAGGCCGGGTATGATAAAGAAAAAGGCTGGGATTTGATCCGCCGCAGGGTTTTCTTTTCTTGTTTTGCTGCTAAGCCAAACTAATCCGGCACCGACAGCTATCAGAAGAGTGGTTTCTTTCGTTAATACAGCCAAAGCCAGGGTAATCGACGAGATAAAGCATTCTCTTTTTAAAAATGAATAAAAGCATAGGAATACAAAAAAAATAGCCAGCGGCTCACAGAGGCCACGGGTAATCGATATAGCGAATCCCGGATAAAAAGAGATAAAAAGGACCCCGTACATATCGCTCTTTAACTTGTCAAGCAGCCTCGCACCGAAAAAGGTAAGGCCGCAAATTGATAAAAAATTGATCAATACCATGAAAAATACAGTGGATGAGGGATTGCCGCCTGCCAGCGACCAGACCAATAAAGGATAAAGTATTCTTTGCTGCCTATAGGGGGGATTATCGATCGTTATGCCGAAATCAGTTTTTTTGTTGGTCAAAGGCTCTAACGCCAAGCGATAAAAAAACTGACCGTCATAGCCATTTTTACTTATTTTTTCGACAGAATGGGATGAGAGGGATCCTTTTTGGACGAAATCCTCTCCAAGCCATAAAAATGCACTTGGACTGTATTGATTCAAGCTAAAGTAGATAAAAATATACGTAGAATATACTATAGCCGTTATAAGCATCAAGCCAATCGGGCTTTTCAAAATTTTGCCGTATTTGTTTGATCCCATAAGTCGCTCTGTCGAATGAATCGGGCCGATTCCTTGTCGGATCACTGGAAAAATGCCATACGACGAAAGAATAAGCGGTTACGCGGCAACGAAGACCTATTTTTGAACTTACGACGGCCACCCCAATCTTGTCAATTCGTATTGCATAGCGCCGAAGCGGTAACAAGTGGAAACAATGGGGCCCTATTACGAAACGGTCCAAAGGGGGATCTGCGTTATATGACCGCCGGCATTGCCATAAGAGGCTTGACAATACGTCCCCAAAAAGGTGTACTATAATTTTTTCATAGTTTTTAAGAGCTGCCTGACGGAATGGCCCATCGGTTTCATTTGGCTTACGCCGAGCCCACGGGGCGAGAACGGGTATAGGGAAATTTAAATTATACATTTTTGTTATCCTATCGATGGCTCTTTTTGCCATGCCCCCGGAATTTGCCGAGGCTGATTGGGAGCGGCCGAATCCGCCGCCCCAAAACAATGATCTCAATAGCGTCCGAGCGGAAGGGGGCCGTCAGGATACGGACGCAGATAGCGTTTGCAGGGTTTGTGGCGCCGAAATTGCTCCCGACATAAAAGCCAATAATCAGTCAGATTTTATAAATATCACCCCGGCGGACAAGCTACTCCTCACAATAGGGCTGTCTGCCGGGGGTTTTAGAGGGGGTAATGCGGATTGGTGGCTGTTGGCGAACACCCCGTTTGGATGGTACCACTATCAGGCAGAAGACGGCGCCTGGGCGTTTGGGGCTGAATACGGTCATCAAGGCCCTTTGTTCGATTTTGTTGGATTCAATGTCTTAGATGCGCCACTGCCTGCCGGGGTCTATACAATCTATTTCGGCGTGGATACGGTTATGGATGGTTCGTTGGATTTAGATCAGGCTCATTATGATACGGTAAAAGTCCATATAACCGAACAACAAAACCCGGATATGATTACCAACCGCCTGGGCATGGCGTTTGTCCACATTGAACCCGGCGAGTTTATGATGGGCAGCCCTTGGTATAAGCCCTGCCGAAGTGATAATGAGCGCCGGCATGAGGTGATATTGGAGCAGGGATACTACATGCAGACCACCGAGGTGACGCAGGCGCAGTGGCAGGCGGTGATGGGCAATAACCCGTCATATTTCGACGATTGCGGGAGGCGCTGCCCCGTAGAAACGGTTTCCTGGTTTGATGCGCAGGATTTTATTGATGTGCTAAATGATATGGGCGAAGGCACCTATCGACTGCCGACAGAGGCCGAATGGGAATATGCCTGTCGTGCGGGCAGCACAACGGCGTTTGCCAATGGGAAAATCACCGGGACCAGCTGTAACATCGACCCCAACCTGGATGCCATGGGTTGGTATTACGGCAATTCAAATAACAAGACGCATCCCGTAGGGCAAAAACAGGCCAACGCCTGGGATTTGTATGATATGCACGGCAATGTCTGGGAATGGTGCCAGGACTGGTTTGCCGATTATCCCACCTATTCGCTCAGAAATCCTAAAGGCCCTTCATACGGCACTTATCGTGTGCTTCGCGGGGGCAGCTGGAACCAAAACGCCAGATTTTGCCGTTCAGCCTGCCGCTTCTCCCTCCATCCCAGCTATGAAAACATCTATACCGGGTTCCGGTTGGTGCTAACCCCGGCTCATTAGGGGGAAAGGCCCCGTCATTATTATACCGCTTCCAACTCCCAAACGAGTTCTCCCGCCCCCAAATTATCAGGCGCTTTTAAAAGAATAGATGCCATGAGCGCTGTTGAAAAATATTTTTGAAGATATAGAATAAAAGTGTTTTTAGGTTTAAATAAGAACCTGTCAGTCAGACCGGGATAGCCCTATTTTTTCCCTGAATGAGGGGTCATTGGATATAAGATAAGGAATTTACAATGCGGGTATTGATGGTTTCAGCCAACCTGGTTCAGGTCAATATGTCCGTTCTGCCGGTGGGAATGGCCTGTGTGGCGGCAGCCCTCGAACATGCCGGCCACAACATCCGTGTGGTGAACCTGATGCAGCCGGGGCATGTATCCCGTTTTTTAACCCCGGCACTTAAAGCCTTTGTACCGGATATCATCGGTATCTCTGTTCGAAATATCGATGATCAGAACATGGGTGCGCCCCAATTTCTGCTCTCGCAGATAAAGCCGGTGATCGCTGAATGCCGTTCCCACTCCGCAGCGCCGATCGTCCTGGGCGGCCCGGGCTACAGCATATTCCCCCAATCGGCGCTCGATTACCTGGAGGCCGACTTCGGAATCCAGGGGGAGGGGGAGTGGGGGACAGGCGAATTAATCCGGCGCATAGAAGAGGATGCCGCCTTCGAGGGGTTAAACGGTCTGTGGACGCCTGACAGGGGTCGTATGGCGCCCCCTTTTCTCAATCAGCAGCTCGATGCCTATCCAATGCCAGACCCCCTGGCCCACCTGGACGCCCCTTTGGATGGGGGCTACCAGGACCTGATGGTTCCGTTTCAAACCAGGCGGGGATGCCCGATGAACTGCAGCTATTGCTCGACGCCGGCCATAGAAGGCCGAAAAATGCGGCGTCATTCGCCCAGGATCGCTGTGGACAACCTGCGGCTGTTCGTAGAAAGCGGGTTCAAGCGGTTTTTTTTCGTGGACAACACATTCAATTTTCCCCGCTCATATGCCATGGCCCTGTGTGACGGAATTATCGAGGCGGGACTGGACATTAGTTGGCAGAGCAGCATCTACCCCGCCCGCATAGATGAGGCGTTGATCGAAAAAATGGCCCTGGCCGGATGCCAGGCGGCCAGCGTAGGTTTTGAAAGCGCCAACGAACGGGTGCTTTCGGCCATGAATAAAAAATACGGCAAAGAAGACGTCCGTCGATTGTCAGAGGCTCTCTACCGGCATGGCATCGAACGCATGGGCTTCATTCTCCTTGGAGGCCCTTGCGAAACCCGGCAAAGCGTCCTTGAAAGCATCCGATTCGCCGAGTCCCTGGAGCTCGAAACAGTCAAACTGACTGCCGGCATTCGTATCTATCCATCGACGCCGTTGGCTGAGACCGCCCGGCAAAAGGCAATGATTGCACAAAATGACAGCCTCCTCAGGCCCACTTTTTATCTTGAATCCGGCCTGGATGAGGCTTGGCTGCAGGATACGGTCGCGGATGCCGTCTCCAGAAACCCCGGATGGACGAGCTAACGGCCGGCGCATCTTTGCCTATGGCTTGTTGGCTGCAACCAGCCGGATCAGGACGCCGGCCGCGAGAAGCATACCGGCCACACAATAGAAAGCGGCCGCCAGCCCAAAGCCTTCAACCACGAGACCGGTAAGGAGCGGACTAAACATCGTGGCCAGCGTGATGACGAAGAAACGCGCCCCCATAGCCAGGCCCGACGTTTCTCCGGCCCTGTCTGAGACCATGACCATGGACAGGGGTTGGGAGATGCCGAAGCCCATTCCGAATAAAAGCATAACGCCGGCTGAGATATAAACCCGGGATATTGACGGCAGGGCAGCAGTAGCCACGAAGATGAGGGCCAGGGCGAGCCCGAACAGCCCCTTGCGGGATACCACTCCCATGACGCGTCCGATGACAAGCCGCACCAGGGTCATGGACAGGGCGAACAGGGAGAGCAGAAGGCCGATCGTGCCCTCATCCATTCCTTGGGCCTTGAACAGCACGGGCACAAAAGAGCTGCGCAGGTTTGCAGCGAATACGGCAACAAAGGTCAAAATGAGCACGACACACATTTTCGGGTCCGCAGCAAGACCGATCAAAAGCTTTCTGAGACGCCCCCTCTCCCGTGCGCTGACTTTTTTCCTGCCCCTGTTCTCATCTCGAAGGCCTGCCGCGGAAAATCCCGGAAGGCAGAAGAGCACCGCCAGGCTGAAAACCGCCGTAAAGGAGGTACGGGAAAGTATGAACCCGCCCAGAAAAGGCCCTATGGTCTGCCCCACGGCGGCGGCCAGGGACAGGAATCCAAAGCCCCGCTCCCGCATGCCTTTTTCCGCATGCTCGCTGACCCACGTCTGGCTGGAAATGATCAGCAGCAGGAAGCCAAGCCCACCGATCATCTGGGCCGAAATGAGCATCCAGATATTATGCGCCACTATAAGCAACAGGCTGTAGACAAGATTGAAAAAGGCGCTTAACAGGAGCAGGCTCCTGGCACTCAGCCGATCGCTCAGACTCCCCATCGGCAGGGCCAATAAAAGGGACAACAGGCTAAAGCCCCCGACGGCAGCCCCGATCATTATGTCGGAATCGACCATCCTTTGGGCAAACAAAGGAATCAGGGGGAAAACCATACCATGGCGAAGGAAGTGCGCCAGATAGGCCAGAGCAATAAGTCGCATATCGTGTGTCAGCCCCCAAAAATTGACCGATCGTACCTATCGCACGCCGGAGCCGCCTTTTGCGGAAAGGACGGGCCCGCGATAACCGGAAGCGGACAAACCGAACCGGATATGAAATAACGACACACAGATCGAATCATGGACGGCGGTATCAGCATGCGCGCACCAGCTAGGGGGCCGGCAGTTTAAGCTTGCGCCCGGCGTCCAAAGCGGCGTCAAGCCTCGTCTGATTGAGCAAAGCGACGTCTGCGGCCGTCACGCCTTCGGGAAGTGAGGCGACGAATGTCCTGAACTCTGCGGCACGCTCAAGCGTGACGAGATTGAGACGCAGCGGCGACACGTCAATCTTCTTCGGATCCTTCAGGGTGGCAAATGAGCGGAGCGTTTGCTCGAATATGGCCCGCATGTTCGCATAGTTTTGCAGGCCCGTGTAGCCGGTGAAAGCAAACACATGGTCCCTATGCTCGATAAAATACTGTCTGATGCCGACAACCCCCTGCTGTGTTTTTGCCACGGCGGTCATCGCGTAAGCGGGATGACCGTGGACGTCAGTTTGACCGGCATCCTTTACCTCAACACCCTGAGATTCGCTGAACTGCCGGGCCGCCTGCTCGGCCGTATTCGCCTGTGCGAGCTGAAAGGTTATCGCCGCAGCCCCATTCGGCGATCCAAACGCCACCATGGTCTTCTGATTCTGAACCGACCAACCGGCGGGCACGCTGAATTTGAAGTGCATCTCAGGGTGATAAAAAACGCCGTCCTCGGTATACCCCTCCCGCGGATCCTCGCCGAAAACCAGTCCGTCGATATGAGAAAGATACGCTTCAGAACGAACCCTCGTCATTTGGGTGGTGGACGACAAATCCTCGGCCAGCTCAACGACCTTCTGCTCCCTTTGCCCGGGATCCGGATGGGTCGACTGCCAGCTCGGAAGCGTCTGGCCCTGCCGCTCAGACATACGATTAAGCGTCTGAAAAAATCCGGAGGCTTCGCCCGCGCTATAGCCGGCATTTCCGGCATATTCGACGCCGAGGCGGTCGGCCTGACGCTCATCGTCGCGGCTGTATTTGAGAAACAATAACTGCATCGCCGTACCGCTTAGATTAACCACCTGCTTCGTGAGCTGCGGGCTCTCAAAAACATGGGAGCCGATAACCGAACCCGCCAGAAGCCCTACCTGACCGATCCTGGATTTAAGGACCCGGCGGGAAGAGTGGCGCGCGGCCACGTGGCCAATTTCATGGCCCAATACAACGGCCAGCTGGGCTTCGTTCTGAAGATACGCCAGAAGGCCGCGCGTAATATAGATATAGCCTCCGGGCAACGCAAACGCATTAACCACCGGGCTGTCAAGCACCCGGAAGGTGAACGGGCTATTTCGGAACTTCGCCGGCGCCGCCGGGGATCGAAGGTCACTTTCCTGCAAAACCGCCTGGCCCACATGATCGACATAGGCCTGTAGCGACCTGTCCGGATACACACCGTACTGCGCCGTGATCTCCCTGTCCGTTTCCGCCCCAATTTCCCGCTCGTCCTCCCAGGAGTAGGCATAAAACCGATTTTCGCCGGTAACCGGATTATACCCGCTGACGCATCCGGCCATCCACAGCAGCAAGACAGAAAACACGCTGAGCATCGATAAACGGGATATACGCATAAACAAATGCTCCCTCTTCGGATAAAAAATTATTTCAGACCGATATTCCAGTTCCACAGGCCCTGGCGTTTCTTTATCCGGACGGCATCCGGCACCGGCTCTTTTAGGTGAATAAATAGCCGGTACCCGATTCTTTTTAACTGGTCCTGCACCGAGGTCAAATTGATCGGCCAATTGGGGTATATCCAGCAATTGGCCCCATACCTGCGGATCCATGCCTGCTCGCCTTTGGGGCTGACGAACGGCGTTTCCGGATCAATGGCATCGGAGATATTGCGGGAGATACAAAGCGGCCAGTTGCCCGTTACAACAATGCCAACGGGCAGGGGGCTTTTAGCTGGCAACTTTGTATAATCGGTCTTTCCAAGCTCCGGGCTTACGATGACGCCTGAGAATCCCATGAAAGAAAGCATTTCAACCGCCAGGTCATTGGCGATGTTGCAAAACGGACCGGCCCACAGGTGCAGTTGGGGATCGTCTGGAAACAGCGCAATCTGCCAGGGGGCGTTCAGGACAAAATTGCGGCAACGATTTACGAGAACCCGATCAATCAAACGGGAAAATGCCGCCTCTTCATCCGGCCAGATGACCGGCGGCAGCCAGTACCAGGTATAGAAATCCTTTGCCGTTTTGACGGGCGCCGTCTCCTCAGACAACCACAGACCGATGGACTTCTGCTGGTCGCCGACCTTCTCGGGCAGCTCTCGATAGACGGTCATCTCAAACGGCTGAAACTGCTTGATGGCCCGCTGGGGACGATCCGCCCGGAACCGGCTGTTTTTGGCCTCGGGCAACGCCAGCTGATTCAGTCGTTTTTCAAGGGCCCCCATGCCCCTGTCGAGTTCGCCCTCCCGGCGATCAATCAAAAAAACCGGGGCGCCGTTCCGGGGGCGATCCTTTTCCTGAAAATTCAAATACAGATTGCCCTTTTTCGGCACATTTTTTTTGACCCGATAGATCCGATGCCATGGATCGTCTTCATAGCCGATCCGCAGCATATCATTGTTGAACAGGGCCATTCGGGGCTCCAGGTATGGCTTTTTGTTCGGCCCCTGGATTTTTCCGGCAAGCAGGCCGGAACCGGTGTGATCCTCGACATCAATCGGCGAAAACGGCCGCTGGGGAAGAAAATAGAAATGGGTGCCCTTTCGGCCCAATGCATAATCGAGGTATTCGGCGGCCGTTTTTTTTGCCTCCCGGTCGTCTGGTTGATCCCGTATTAGCCGGTATGCGGAAGTGGTGTAATAAACATAGTGCGGCCCCTTTTTCCGGCCCTCGATCTTTAAAGCCGAAACCTGGGGAATAGCCACGAGCAGTTTGGTCAATACATCCAGCCAAAGGTCCCGGCAGGAAAAAAACCGCCGGCGACCGCCGTTCTGCTCGTAAATCCGGCGGCAGGGCTGTACGCAGCGCCCCCGCAGGCCGCTTTTTCCCCCGAGATAACTGCTCCAGTAGCACCTGCCGGAGACCGCATAGCATAAAGCCCCGTGGACAAATACTTCAAGTGAAAGATTGGCTGGACATTTCTCCGCCATGGACTTGATTTCATCAACGGTAAGCTCCCGCGGCAGGACGACCCGGGTTATCTCCGGCATTTCCCGGACAATATCCAGGGCGGCCGGAAAACTCACGTTGGCGATCGTGGAAAGGTGGATCCCTCCCCTGTAACCGACCTGCCGGGCAAGCGATAAAACCGCCGGATCCTGAATGATCAGGCCGTCCGGGGACACGTACCGGTTTAACTGGTCGAGCAGCCTGCCGGCATCATCTAGCTCATCCGGCTTGACCAGCGTATTGATGGCGACATAGATCGCCGTATTGCGCTCATGGGCAAGCGCTGATAGCCGGGCCAGCTCCGGTATGGTAAAATTCTCCGCCGCCATCCGGGCGGAAAACTGCTTCAAGCCGCAGTAAACGGCATCCGCACGCGCCGCCAGGGCGGCGAGAAACGATGCTTTGCTGCCGGCCGGGGCCATTATTTCCGGTATTGCAGGTATGCCGCCGGCCTCATTGGAGGTTTGATTGTCTGCCATTAGAACCTTGGATCCATTTAATATATTTAAATAATTGATTATCTTCTTGCTACACGATGGTTAAGATGATATAGATTTGAAATTTCAAAATCAATCCTAATTATTGGTAGGGCTAGAGAAAAAGGATCTACGAAAGGATACGTTTACTATGAAAGTTGCGATCAGCGGCAAAGGCGGCGTCGGTAAAACAACATTTGCAGCCCTGATGATCCGGGCATTCAATGAAAACAACAAAAAAGTTCTGGCCATTGATGCGGATCCGGATGCCAACCTCGCATCCGCAGTGGGGATAACCGATGCGGCCTCGATAACCCCGATCTCGGAGATGAAAAACCTCGTTTACGAGCGCACCGAGGCCAAACCGGGGGCGGTCGGCGCCTTTTTTAAATTAAATCCCAAGGTGGATGATCTGCCGGACGCGCTCTCGGCAAAATTTGAAAACATTAAACTCATGCGACTGGGCGGTGTGCCAAAAGGCGGCGGCGGATGCATTTGCCCGGAATCGGCCCTGCTCAGAGCCCTGATCACGCATATCGTGCTGTCAAGAGATGAGATGGTAATCATGGATATGGAAGCCGGTATTGAGCATCTCGGACGCGCCACCGCCAAGTCGGTCGACAGGCTGATGGTTGTGGTGGAACCGGGGCGGCGAAGCATTGACACGGCGACCCATATTCGGTCCCTGGCCGGGGAAATCGGCCTGGATGCCATCTCCCTTGTCGGCAACAAAATCCGCAGCAAGAAGGACGAGGATTATCTTAAGACCTACCTCCCGGACTTTGATTTTTTGGGGTTTCTGCCCTATGACGACCCCCTGATTGAAGCGGATTTAAACGGCATCTCCCCTTATGATGTGGCCTCGGAATCCAAAAAAAAAGTAATTGAAATGGTAAAGCGCTTTAATGACTGAACCCAAAGGAAGACCCCCAAATAAACCCTACAAAGGCAAAAAAAGGCCTGCCGCCGGAAAACTGAAACCGGGCTCGGATGAACGGCTTAAAAAAATATTCGCCTCCATTGGGGTGCCGGAACAAAAGCCGTTTAAGCCGGATCCTTTCCAGGAAAAGGCGCTTGAAGTTATCCAGTACGGCGACTGCCTGGTTACCGCCCCAACCGGAGCGGGTAAAACGTGGATCGCCGAACAGGCTATCCGGCAAACATTGGCGCAGCAAGGGAAAGCCTGGTATGCTTCCCCCTTAAAAGCGTTGACCAACTCCAAATACAACGAATTTGCCGGAATATTCGGCGATAAGAACATCGGCATCCTTACCGGCGACCGCAAGGAAAATGTCGATGCCCCCATAACCGTTGGCACCACAGAGATACTGCGAAACCAGCTCTATGACGCCATGCATCGGGGCGAAGACCTGGACACCGATTTTGTCATCCTTGACGAGGCCCACTATCTGGGCGATGAGGATCGGGGGGTCGTATGGGAAGAGACGATGATCTATCTGCCCGTGCGGATCCCCATGCTGCTGCTCTCCGCTACCATCGGCAACGCCGGCCGAATCGCCGGCTGGCTGGAGTCCATCCGGGGCCGGACCTGCTACGTAGTTGAGGAGACGCGGCGGCCCGTGCCATTGTACCCGCTGTTCCTGCACCCCTCTGGGACACTGTTTCCGCTTTTATCCGGCCAAAAGTCCAAAAAAACGAGCCAAATGCTCTATAAAAAGGTCCTTAAGTACGTCAACAACAAGCAGGCCCTCCGGTTCCGGCAGTTTCACCAGCTGCCGAAGATGGGGGAGATCCTCCGGGTGTTGAACAAATACCGTCTGCTGCCGGCCATATTCTTTTTAAAATCCCGCGCCGACTGCGACAACGCCCTACGGCTGTGCCCCAAGGCGGCGGTCAACGACTCCCCCGAGCGCAAGGAGAAGCGATGCCGACGCATTGACGCGCTGATTGCCGACACCCCGCATATTGCGGATCATAAGCAGATGAACGAGCTGAGGCACGTCGGGGTAGCAGCCCACCACAGCGGCCAGCTCCCGGCGTGGAAGCTTTTAATCGAGACCCTTATGACCGAGGGGCTTCTGGATGCGGTATTCGCCACCTCAACGGTGGCGGCCGGCGTGAATTTTCCCGCCCGAACCATCATGTTTCTGAATTCGGACCGGTTCAACGGCCGTGAGTTTGTCCCCCTCACCCCCACGGAATTCCACCAGATGACCGGCCGTGCCGGCCGCCGCGGTATGGACAACATCGGATTCGCGGTTCTGATCCCCGGCAGATTCATGGACATCCGGTTGATGGCGAAACTTTTTCATGCGCCGGCCTCCGATGTCTACAGCCAGATTAAAATCAACTTCTCCATGGTCCTGAACCTGCTTTTGTCCCATACGCCGGAAGAAGCCCGGGTGCTGCTGGAAAAATCCTTTGCCACCTATCTTTTGACCACTAAGGGGCGCAAAAAGAAATTCAGGGCGATCTTCGGCGATGATCCGGATATTCTATGGCACGAGTTCCTCCGGCATCTTGACTTTTTAAAAGAAAAAGAGTATGTTACAGAAGATGATCGGTTGACGGAGGACGGGCGCTGGGCCTCCCAGTTGCGGATCGATCACCCCTTGATGGTGGCCGAGGGTTTCCGCCGGGGCCTGTTCCCCCACACCGACCCGGCGATTCTGGCCGGCATTATGGCCTCCTTTGTCAATGAGCGGGAAACAGACGATGAGTCGATTCCGGATGCTGAGATTCCCAAGTCCCTCTTAAAACGCTACGAACTGGTAAACAAGGGGCTTAACCCGTTTTCGATCGAACTGATGAGAAGCGGTTTTGAGGCCCCCGATCTGTATTTTCTGCCCGCACTGACGCTTTACCTATGGGCAAGGGGCGCGCCCTGGGAGAAAGTGCTTGAGATCTCGGGGATGGCCGAAGGCGACCAGGCGATGCTGATTCTGCGAACCGCGGATAACCTTCGCCATATCCGCAATATCGGCCATGTGTTTCCCGAAGCCGCAGAGACCGCGATAACCGCCATTGAGCTTATTTTAAGGGATCCGGTGATTTCGACGCATGATTTATAATGGCCGCCA
>Ga0209925_1000192_pt1 | contig 32169 bp, 33 predicted proteins | sample SalPonR2_A_D1_MG_FD_185702 | JGI IMG/M metagenome (GOLD analysis project Ga0209925, IMG submission 185702) | Salt pond soil microbial communities from South San Francisco under conditions of wetland restoration - Salt Pond MetaG R2_A_D1_MG... ... | reverse complement strand
TGCAACAATATACTATGGTTCTGAAGAAAGTAATAGACAGATTCAGGAAATTTCCAGAGCTTTTGAATATGCTCATGAGCTGGGTCTTGTAACAGTTTTGTGGGCATATTTAAGGAATAAATCATTTAAAAAGGATGATGTTGATTATCATAAATCTGCAGATTTAACGGGACAGGCTAATTATTTAGCTGCAACGATTGAAGCAGATATTATTAAACAGAAACAGGCTGAAAATAATGGGGGGTTTAAAGCATTAAATTTTGGATATACAGATGAAAAAGTTTATGAGAATTTAACAACTGACCATCCAATTGACCTAACAAGATATCAGGTAGCAAATTGTTATATGGGTAGAGTCGGATTAATAAATTCTGGTGGTGCATCAGGTGAGAATGATTTGCAGCAGGTTATAAGAACAGCTGTTATTAATAAAAGAGCTGGTGGTATGGGGTTAATTACAGGGAGAAAATCTTTTCAAAAACCAATGAAAGAAGGTGTTAAAATATTAAATTCCATACAGGATATATATAAAAATAATAAAATAACAATTGCATAAATTAAAAAAAAATAAAATATAAAAAGAAATATTATAAGAATATTTCTTTTAAAAGATAGAAATATGATTTATAATATCATTTATTAAAAGAAGGAGAATTATGCTTAAAAATAAAGTTGTTCCTGCAAAAAATCTATCAACTATTAGAGAAATGATAGATAAGTTAGAGGATTCTAAATTAAATTATCCAGCTTTATCAATGCAAAAAGGTGATGATTACTGGACAGTATCATACAAGGAAATGCAGGAAATGATTCGGTATTTTGGAGATTCTTTATTAAAAATTGGAGTTAAAAAAGGTGATCATATAGGTTTAGTTGCTGAGAATAGAAATGAATGGATAATTTCATATCTTGCAGTTACATATATAGGCGGTGTAATAGTTCCCCTTGATAAAGAGCTGCATTCAGATGAACTTTCACATATAATAAGAAATAGTGATTCAAAAATGATGATAACTTCCAATAGATATTTTGAAAAAATCAACAGGGCTACACAGCATAATAAAAATATTGAAAAAATAATATTATTTGATAAAAATGAAATATTAAACAAAAGACAAAAGACTTCTTTATTAAAAAAAGTTTTAAAGAAAAAGAATAATATTAATTTTACAGATGACTGGAAAAAAATAACAAAAAAAGAATATAAGAGAGAAAAGCCATTTGCAGAAAATAAATATTTATATTTTTATGCAATGTTGTATATGGGTGAAATAATGCTTAGAAGAAATGAACTTTTATACAGGGATGTTGAAGTAAACAAAAATGATATCGCTGCCATTATATTTACATCTGGAACTACTGGTTTACCCAAGGGAGTAATGTTAACACACTATAATTTAGTATCTGATGGAGATGCAATTCAACAGACAACCGAAACATTTAAAGGTGATAACTGGTTCATTATTCTTCCTCTACATCATACTTTTCCTGCAATTGCTGGAATATTCGTTCCTATATTAACTAATGCATGCATGACAACAAGTGCAACTTTAAGATCTGATGTGATGTTAAAAATGATGAAAGATACAAAAGTCACACTTTTCCCCACTGTTCCATTACTGGTTGAAAAAATGTATAAAAAAATACTTTCAAATGTGAAACTCAAATCTATTTTTGTAAGAACAATTTTTCATATAATGTATATGATTTCTTCTTTTTTTTATAAAAAATTTGATATCAAAATTGGGAAATATTTATTTAAATCTATACATGAAAAGCTTGGCATGACACATTTTCGTTTTTTTATCTGTGGAGGAGGAAAAATATCTCCTGATATAATTGATGGGATGGCTACCCTTGGAATTAATATATATGAGGGATATGGTTTAACAGAAACATCACCTGTAGTTGCTACAGGCAATCCTGTTCATCATAGAGTAGGGTCAGTTGGACTCCCTCTTGTTAATGTTCAGATTAAAATAGAGAATCCCGATGAAAATGGTAATGGAGAAGTTCTTGTTAAAGGTGATCCTGTTATGAAAGGATATTATAAACTTCCCGATAAAACTGAAGAAGTTTTTGATGAAGATGGTTGGTTTCATACCGGCGATATTGGATATATTGATGAAGATGGATATCTATTTATTACTGGAAGATTAAAAAATGTAATTGTTAATAAAAGTGGAAAAAATATTTACCCTGAAGAAATAGAAAATAAAATTATTAAAAGTGAGTATATTGATGAAATAATAGTTGTTGGGAAAAAAGATAAAAATAATGATGAATATCCACATGCTGTTGTGCATCCCAATATGGAGGCAATTTCTGTACTTGAAGCTGAGAAAGACAAAACTCTTTCAAATAAAGATATTGAAAAATTAATTTCAGATGAGATAAATAAATTAATAGAAAAATTACCTTATTATAAAAAACCTCAAGATGTTGAGATTAGCTATGAGGAATTACCGAAAACTTCTACTAACAAGGTAAAAAGATTTTTATTTAAAGAAAATAATTAATCACTTTTATATCTAATTATTATTCCAGAAGTTAGATTAATGGTCAGAAAAAAATCAAATATTTTTCGGGAAACTATAAATTTAGACTTGACTTTTTATAAAATATACAATATATTGTAGGGGTAGGGATAAAGTAAACAATATATAGTGGGTTGAAAAAATGGAAGGAGGAGCCCGTGATTGAAAAAATTAGAAAAAGAAATGGGGATGTAGTTGAATTTGATCAGAATAAAATTGAAGAAGCAATATTTAAGGCTGCAAAATCAGTGGGTGGTAGTAACAGGACTTTAACTAAGTCATTAACAGAAAAGGTGGTTGAAGAGCTTGTTAATGATTTTAAAAAAGATATTCCTTCAGTAGAAGATGTACAGGATTATGTAGAGAAAATTCTTATTGAAAGAGGACATGCAAAAACAGCTAAAGCTTATATTCTATATAGAAAAGAGAGAGAAGTAATACGTGATACTAAAAAGTTAATGCTTGATGTAGAAAAAACAATCGATGGATATGTTGACATGGATGATTGGAGAGTTAATGAGAACTCTAATTCCGGATATTCATTTTCAGGATTACTCATGCATACAGCGGGAAGTGTTCTTGCTAACTATACTCTAAAAAAAGTTTATTCAAAAGAAGTATCAGATTCCCATAGAGAAGGAGATTTTCATATTCATGATTTGTCAATGGGAATAGCAGGCTATTGCGCTGGATGGTCGTTGAAAGAACTTTTATATGAGGGTTTCAATGGAGTTTCCGGCAAAGTAGAATCAAATCCACCTAAACATTTATCTACTGCTTTAATGCAGATGGTAAATTTTTTAGGAACTTTACAGAATGAATGGGCAGGTGCTCAAGCTTTTTCATCTTTTGATACTTATTTAGCTCCATTTGTTAGAAAAGATAATCTTAACTATGAAGATGTAAAACAGGCAATACAGATGTTTGTATTTAATTTAAATGTTGCCTCAAGATGGGGAGGCCAGACTCCTTTTACAAATATTACACTTGATTGGACAGTTCCTGAAGATATGAGAGATCAAAATGTAGTTTTTGCTGGTAAAGTAATTGATGACAAATATGGAGATTATCAGAAAGAAATGGATATGATTAATAAAGCTTTTCTTGAAGTAATGCTTGAAGGCGATTCTACAGGAAGAATTTTCACATTTCCAATTCCAACTTACAATATTACAGAGGATTTTAACTGGGATTCAGAAAATGCGAATCTCTTATTTGACATGACTTCTAAATATGGTATTCCTTATTTTCAGAATTTTGTGAATAGTTCTTTAAATCCAAGCGATGTTCGTTCAATGTGCTGTAGATTACAACTTGATTTAAGAGAATTAAAAAGCAGAACAGGGGGATTGTTTGGAAGTGGTGAAAAGACAGGTAGTATAGGCGTTGTTACAATTAATCTTCCAAGAATAGGATATCTCTCATCTACAAAAAATGAATTTTTTGGAAGATTGGAATATTTAATGGATCTGGCGAAACAGTCACTTGAAGTTAAAAGAAAAGTTGTAACAAGAAATATGGAAAATGGTTTGCTTCCTTATTCAAAGAGATATCTCGGGTCTTTAGATGGACATTTTAATACTATTGGACTTGTTGGTATGAATGAAGCAGTATTGAATTATATGAAAGAAAATATTGGTTCTGAAGAAGGAAAGCAGTTTGCACTTGAAGTGCTTACATTTATGAGAAATAAAATTTCAGATTACCAGGAAGAAACAGGGCATATTTATAATTTAGAAGCGAGTCCTGCAGAAGGAACTTCTTACAGATTAGCTAAAATGGATAAGAAAAAATTTGAAGATATAATTACACAGGGTGATGAAGAACCATATTACACTAATTCTTCTCAACTGCCTGTTAATTACAGCGAAGATATTTTTGAAGTTCTTGAAAATCAGGATAATATTCAAACTAAATATAATGGCGGAACTGTGCTTCATATATTTCTTGGAGAAGATGGTCCAGATAGAGAGGCAACAAAAAGTCTTGTTAAGAAAGTTGCTTATAATTATTCTTTACCTTATTATACTATATCTCCTACATTTTCTGTTTGTGATGAGCATGGATATTTTAAAGGTAAACAGCCTTTATGTCCTGACTGTGGAAAACCAACTGAAGTTTACAGTAGAGTTGTGGGATATTACAGACCAGTAAAATTATGGAATAAGGGGAAAAAGGAAGAGTTTAAAGAAAGAAAAGATTTTGATGTTGCTGAAAAAAAGAATTAATTTTATTTAATAGAAAGGATTCATTATGGTAGGCATGACAGCTATACAAAAAACTACTCTCATAGACTTTCCCGAACACATTGCAGCTACAATATTTATTCAGGGTTGTAATTTCCGCTGCCCGTACTGTCATAACAAGGACTTGATTAAACCTGAGAACGAACTTTTGAATATAAATTATATTAATAATTTTGTGGAAAAAAGAAGAGATTTTCTTCAGGGAATTGCATTTACAGGGGGAGAGCCTACCCTTTACCCTGACCTGGGGGAAATTTTTAAAGTAGTAAAAAGCAAGGGATTAGCTGTTAAACTGGATACAAATGGTTCCAGACCTGCTGTTATAAAATCATTAATTGATAAAAATCTTGTTGATTATATAGCCATGGATATTAAATCTGATTGGAAAGGATATTCGGAGGTAATTGGGCTGGATTTTGATTTAGATAAATTAAAAAAGAGTATTCAAATAATTAAAAACTCGAATGTAAATTATGAATTTAGAACAACTGTTATTCCAACTGTTATTACTAAAGATACAGTTAATAATATAATTAACAATATAATTAAAAAAGATGTAAAAAAATATGTTTTACAGAGATATCAAGTAGTAAGAGGATATATTGAAAAAGAACATACAAAAAAAGAATGGCAGAAACTTGAAGAAACTTTTGAAAAATATGAATTCATGGATTTCAGGGATAATTTTTAACAGTATTTAAAAATTTCATGAAAAACAATAACTTGCAAAACAAATTAACCTAATAAAGCAATAAAAATTTTAAAAAACTTTTAGACTTATTATCAATACTCAAAATAATAATTAGGATAACTATTCTTAAAGTATTGTTACTTAAACCTGAACTCCAACTTAAAATTAAATTGTTTAATTTTTTATAAACAAATTATTTGACATTATATGAAAATTATATAATATACTTTCAAAAAAGGAGGAGTAATGGATATCTCATTAGAATTTATTTCTGCAATATTAACCCCGGCTGTCATGATAAATGTTTGTGCTTTACTTTTAATATCTACCACAAATAGAAATTCTAGAATTAGAGATAGGATTAGAAGTTTAAATAATACTTTGATTCATGATAAAATAAATATTGATGAAAGTGTAATTGATAATTATAGAAATCAGATAAACTATTTTAAAGAAAGAGGAAAACTTGTAAAAAAAGCAATGACTTTTAATTATCTTGCATTTTTTTCATTTGTTTTAACTACAATATTTTTATTTTTTGAACAGTATTTCAATTTTTTAATAATATTTTCTGTAATAGCACTTTTGTTAGGACTGGTATTTCTTTTCAGTTACGCGGTTGTTTTGATTAAAGAAAGTAGAATTAATTTTGAAACAACTGAGCTGGATATAAAACTGGCCGAAAAGATGCTTAAATAAAAAAAGTATTGATTAATAACTCTGTTGTTTTAGAATTTCTCTGAAAGGAAATATAAAAAATGAAATATTATATAGAAACTTATGGCTGTCAGATGAATGAGTATGATACAGATATTTTATCCTATGAGTTTTTAAAAGAAGGATATAAAAAAACCAATAAAATTGAAGATACGGATATAGTTATTTTTAATACATGTGCTGTAAGAGAATCAGCAGAAAATAGAGTTCATGGTCAACTCGGTCACATGAAAAGAATGAAGAAAAAATATAATTTTATTCTTGGTGTAATAGGCTGCATGGCTCAAAATTATGGCGAACTTCTTATTGAAAAACATCCACATGTAAATTTTGTCTTGGGGACTGATTTTTTAAATAGAATAATTCCTACAATTAAATATTTAAAAAAACATCCGGAAGAACAAATAGTAAAAACTGAAAGTGAAAATGAGTTTGTTGAGTTTAAAGAAACGGGTAGATTAGAACCGCAGCTTCAGGAATATATTTCTATAATGAGAGGCTGTAATAATTTTTGTACCTACTGCATTGTTCCTTATGTTAGAGGAAGAGAGAGAAGCCGGGATTACAAAAAAATAATTGAAGAAACAAAATATTTAGTAAAAAATGGCACAGTTGAAGTTAATCTACTTGGTCAAAATGTTAATTCCTATCAATATGAAGATATTGATTTTCTTAAATTGATAAAAATGGTTTCAAAAATTGATGGTTTAAAAAGAATTAGATTTACAACTTCTCATCCTAAAGATATGACTCCGGAGATATTAAAAGAGCTGATTGAGATTCCAAAAATTTGTAATCATTACCATCTACCAATGCAGTCGGGATCAAATAAAATATTGAATAAAATGAACCGTAAATATACTGCAGAACATTATAAAGAACTAATAGACACAATAAGAGAAATGTCTCCACTTGCTTCTATTACAACTGATATTATAGTAGGATTCACAGATGAAGAAAAAGAAGATTTCCAAAAAACTGTTGAAATTACAAGACATTCTCAATTTGATTCAGCTTTTATATTCAAATATAATCCAAGACCGGGAACCAGGGGATATGAGATTCCTGATAATATTTCTGATAAAGTAAAACAAAAAAGACTTCTTAAGCTGAATAAAATTGTAAAGAAAAGTGCTTTAAAAAGAAATAAAATGCTTGTAGGTGAAAAAATGGAAATTCTGGTAACAGGAAAAGGTAGATCTTCCGAAAATCAATATAAAGGAAGAACAGAACAAAACAAAGTTGTAGTTTTTGATTCACCTAAAAATTTAATAGGTAAGTTTATCCAGGTGAAAATCAATAAAGTTTCCGGCTGGACCCTTTTCGGGGTATTAGATTAGTCTTTTTATATTAAAAATTGACTTTATATCTTTTTTTTTCTATAATATTATTGAATATAAAAATATATAAAGGGGGGTATATGAAAAAATATATTATTTTTATTTTATTTTTTATTTTATCCATTTCATTTATTTATTCAATTCCAGATTCTATGACACTAAATTTAACTATTCAGAATAATCCAGATCAATCAGATGATGGTGCATATTTATATAATTACTCAACAAAAAAAGAAGTAGATTTATCATTAGATATAAATGGACTTCCAACACAAGTTCAGGAGTATGATAATGATGGAAATCCGCAGGTTGATGATGATTATAGTTATTGTGTAATAATGAGAGTTGAAAAAGGTATTTATAAACGCATAAACAAATTGGAAGGGAAAGATTCTTTTTATTATAATGATGGTGTTCATGATTTATCTCCAACTATATTATATTACAATGAAAATGGCTGGTCTATAGAATCTTTACCTTACACTTCTGATGGAAGTTATTCTGCAGGGGGGTCTATTCCACATTATTTCTTTTTCAATGAAGATAATGGGAATTTGGATTTTGGCAGGTATCGAATTTATTTAGAAGTTAGAAAATATACATTAACTGAATCAGGTGAAATTAATGTTTCACCATTAAGTGAAAATGATTCCGTTTTTGATTACAATGATGATGGATTTTGCAGTATGAGTGAAAGAGTATCAAATATAGAATATTTAGACTATGGATGGATTGAATATCCATTAACTCTTGGTAATGTTATGAGTCAGGATAATTGGGCCATTAATGCTGATGCTTATGATGCAAATCCCGATTCTACAATACATTATACAACCTTTTCAGAAAATGCTGATACAGCTACTTTAGATTTTAAATGGAAAAAACCTAAAGGAGAAGGGAATGATTCTAGCGATATTGAATATACAATAATGTATTCTTATGATGAAGAGGAAGAATATGAAGTTCTTTTAAAACCGGATGGAACTCCCGTTTCAATGACTGATTTCAGTTATGATAATATTAATAATACCTGGAGATATAGTACTACACTTGCAAATGTTTTTAAAGATTACTATGGATTTATGTATTTCAAGGTTGTAGCATATGATCCTAATTGGCCTGATGAGAATGATATGGATGAAGATGGAGATGGTACAAATGAAGAATGGGATGCATATTATGAAACTGTAAATAAAATTAGTATAGATTATCATAAAATTGGTTATTCACTTCTTTCTCCAGAATTTAGAAATGAGCCCTATTATCAAAGTGAATTGATTCAATTTAGATGGGGTGAACCAGCTTTTCAATCAACTTATACACTACAGTATAAATTAATTGCTGATAGTCAGGGAAATCCTGTTTCCGGGGAAGAATGGAATAATCACCAATCATTTAATAGTAATGTTTACAGTTTAGATACAACACCTGATGATATTTTTTCAGAATTTGGAACTTATGAAATAAGAATGATGGCAGAGAGAACAGATACTGGTGAGATTTATTATTCTGATAATATTTTAGAAATTGAGTATCAATCAATCAATAGTGTAATAGGAAATTTTGTTTTACAGGATAGTTACAATTCTGGAGGAGAACAAAGGTACACTGATTTTATTATGCAAAATAATTATGGAGGGGCTAATCCCTGTCCACTATATATAAATTGGTTTGAAAATGAGACAGTTACAAATTATTATCATACAATTACTAAAGCAAGTGCTCAAGCACCACAGGATACTGATTTTACAGAAATAACTTCATCTATTCAGGATGGAACTGAAACAAACGAAAAATATTATGATTTTAATATATCGACCGAAACTTTAATTGATTCTCCGGGGAAATATAAATATTATTTTAAGTTTACAACAATAAGTGGATTTGATCATACTATTGTTAAGGAATTCAATGTAAGGCAGTTTAGATGGAAGATTATACCGAGTTTTGATGAAAATTATTTTCAGGTTTTTGCAATTGGAAAAGGATTAACTGATCCAGAAAAAAGTATCAAATTACTGCTTTTAGAAGATAGTTTTGGTAATAGCTGGAAATTAATTCCTAATGGGACAGGTATTTTCACGACTCCTGATGATTTTAATTCAAAAATTTATAATAGTGATGTTACTTTTACTCTGTTATCAACTATGAAAAAAACTTTAAATGAGTATTATTTGGAAATCGGATCTTCAATAACTTATACTATTGCAAATATTTCTGAAAAAGACTATTCTATTACAAGAGGATTAACAATAAATAGTTCTTATACTACTCTAAATTTAGGGTACATGGAAATAAAAGACCCAGAAATTTATGATATTGAAGAAATTAATGGAAAAATATATTATATTAATTCTTCAAGTTATGAAAAATTGAATGTTAAAATTGAAGATAATTATAAATTCTATATATGGAAAAATACATTTTGGAAAGAAGTGGGAAAAATAACAGAAACAGGGTATTATGCTTTAGTTAAATCAAATGTTCCCAAAATTGATAAATCTGTTAATATGATGAATTATCCGAATCCTTTTAATCCAACTACTACTATAAGATTTCAGTTGAAAAATGCAGGAACGATTTCTTTAATTATTTATAATAGCAAAGGGAAAGTAATCAAAAAGTTAATTGAGAATCAATATTATGATGATGGAAATGTACATGAAATTACATGGGATGGTAAAGATAAAAATTCATGTGAAGTTTCAAGTGGTGTGTATTATTACTTATTAGTTAAAAACGGCGAAAAACATATAAAGAAAATGGTTCTCTTAAAATAAAGGGGGCAAGAATATGAAAAAAATATTAGTAATTATATCTATAATTCTTATAACTATAACTCTTGGTTGTAATGAAACAACAGAATTTTCAAACGGTGATGATGGAGATGGAGGTAGTACTGATGATTCTGTATATTCAGTAGATCAGGGTTGGGATTATTTTTCAGATCAATATTATAATTCTGCAAGAGATGAATTTAATGGAGTAATCGATGATAACGATTCAGCTGAAGAAGATGTATATATGGCTTATGTAGGACTGGGCATGTGTGACCTTGTATCTTCTAATTATAATAGTGCTTATAGTAATTTCAACCAAGGATTATCTGATGAATTTTCTGTATCAAATAATTTTTTTTCTGATTATGAAAAATGGGCATGTATAGGAATGCTTTATTGTAAAGCTGAGAGTACTTCAGGAGCACAAACTGTATATTCAAAATATCCGGTTTTTGAAGAGATTAATATAAGCTGGAATTTTCCTCATAATAATAGTGATTTAGAAATAACAGGAATAAATATTTATACGCTATTAGCCCAAATGTTTGTTAATATATCAGATGGTACCGATAATCTTTCAATTGATTTGGTTAGTGGAGATGAGGTTCAAGGTTCAAATGGGAGAGATGACTATTATGAATATGCAGCATTTTATTTAAATGAAGTTGTTAACTATTCAGATACAATTAATGTTGCTTTAACTTCTAAAGCTCAAAACTTAATATCGCTTGTTGAAGATGTTCTTAATATTAACATTAATTAAATAAACACTTTTAGGGAAGATGGAAAAACCATCTTCCCACTTTTTGAAAACAACTTATTTTAAATATTTTTCTAAAATTTCTACGAATGTATCAATATCTTTTTTCTTTGTTTGGAAAGAGGTCATCCATCTTACAATACCTTCTCCATTATCCCATATGTAGAAAAAATGTTCTTTCTGTAATTTTTTAATTTTATTTTTTGGAATTTTTGCAAAAATGGCATTTGCATCAACATTTTGGGTAATTTCAACTTCATTGAATTTTTCCACTTTTTTCTTTAAATATTTTGCCATGTTATTGGCATGAGCTGCATTTTTATGCCAGAGGTCATTTTTAAAAAACTCATTAAATTGTGCTGATAAATATCTCATTTTAGAATATAGGTTTAAACCTTCTTTTCTTAAATATTTAAAATCTTTTCCAAGTTTCTTATTCATGAAAACAACAGCTTCTCCTATGAGCATTCCATTTTTAGTTCCTCCGAAAGATAAAATATCAACGCCAGCATCTTTTGTGAATTCTTTAAAAGATTTTTCTAAACTAACTGCGGCATTCGAAATTCTCGCTCCGTCCATGTGTAGATACATATCATTATTATGAGCAAAATCTGCTATATTTTTGATTTCATCTATAGAGTAAACTGTTCCCATTTCAGTTGTTTGAGAAATTGAAATCGCTTTGGGTTGGCTGTGATGTTGAACCCCTTTTACATGTAAAAGATTTTTGGCTTTTCTAATATCTAATTTTCCATCTTCTGTTGGAATTAAATTTATTTTGCATCCAATATTATTTTCAATAGCTCCTACCTCATCAACATTTATATGTGAAAAATCTGTTGCAATAACAGAATTGTAAGATCTCAGAACAGTTTTTAATCCAAGGACATTAGCACCTGTTCCTGTGAGAACAAGAAATACATTTATATCATCTCCAAAAATTTCTTTGAAATTTCTAATTGCTTTTTTAGTTATAGGATCATCACCATAAGCAATGTAATCATTTTTATTTGCTTCTTTTAATGCGTTTAAAATATTTTCATGTACCCCGGAATTATTATCACTTGCAAAACTTCGTTTCTCCATACGAACCTCCTTATTTTTAATAATAATAAACTATGAGAAAAATTTTGTCAAAGAAACATTTTTTATCAATTTTATTGAAATATTAAAATTAATAATCTATAATAAAATTGTAATAAATATAATAAATAAGGGGGGATTATGATACCACTATTAATTGTTTTAGCAGTTTTTATTTTATTTACGGTTTTTTTATATAATTCACTGGTTGTTAAAAGAAATATAGTTAAAAATTCTTTTGCATCTGTAGATACTCTTTTAAAAAAGAGATATGATTTAATTCCAAATCTTGTTAATACAGTAAAAACTTACATGCAGCATGAAAACAAAACTCTAACCAAAATTACAGAATTAAGATCACAGGCGGTTAAAACTGATAATCCCGAAAAAACAATGGATATTGAGAAAAAAATGGATGGTTTGTTGAAAAGTTTAATGGTGCAGGTGGAAAATTATCCGACACTAAAGGCAAATCAAAATTTTTTAAGATTACAGACAACTTTAAATACTATTGAGGGGCAGATTTCAGCTGCAAGAAGAGCTTATAATGCAGCAGTAACAGATTTTAATAATTCTATAAGGGTGTTTCCAAATAATATAATTGCCGGAATGTTTAATTTTAGAGAAAAAAAATTATTCGAGATAACTGAAGAAGAAAGAAAAAATGTAGATGTTGGTAAAATATTTAATGAGTGAGAATAAATATGAAATCATCAGTTGAATTTGAAAAATTTGCTGGAAAAAAAATATATTCTGAATTACTGAAATTAGAAAAAAAAAGAAAACATATTTTTAATTCTCAAGTAGTAATGACAGTTATTTCAATATTATTTTTTTTAGGATCCTTTATTTCATTTTTTTTATTTATTGATGATAATAGAGTCAACAAGCTATTTTTTATTGTTGCTTTTTTTTCTTTTTTTACTTCTATTTATTTTATATTTACAACAAAACATTCAATGGATAATTACAGAAAGGAGTATAAACATAATATTATTAACAGAATAATATCTTATATTTCAGAAAATCTTGATTATTACCCTCATGATCATGTGCCGCCTGTTTATTTCACAATGAGTGGTTTATTAACTAAAACACCTGATAGATGCCAGGGGGAAGATTTGGTAAAGGGTAAAATTGAAAAAACTGAAATAATGCTTTCTGAAATCAAGGCTCAATTTAAACATGAAAGATATCACCGTCATTCATTATTTATGAAGGGAAGAAAATATAAAAGTTATACAACTGCTTTTAATGGTTTATTTTTTGTTGCGGATTTTAACAAATCTTTTAGGGAAAATTTAGTTGTTCTTCCTGATATTGCAGAAAAGTTTTTTGGGAATATTGTTGGAACAGGAATTCAAAAATTGAATTTCACAAGAAAAAATCTTATAAAACTTGAAAATATTAAATTTGAAAAATATTTTGTTGTTTATGGTAGTGATCAAATTGAATCAAGATATATTTTGACTCCTGATGTTATGGAAAACATTGTTTCATTAAGAGAAGAGTTAGATAAAGATATCTCTTTATCTTTCATTGCAAATAAAATGTTTGTAGCTATTCCATACAGGAAAAATTTATTTGAACCCAGTTATTTTAAATCTGTTGTTGAAAAGAAAGATATAATGCTTTATTTTGATATATTAAATACCATGATAGGAATTGTTGAAAGATTTGAACTCAATAAAAGAATCTGGGAATGAGTATTTTTTTCATCTATTGGTAGATATTATAAAAAGAACTTATAATATGAATTTTAATTTATATTAGAATTTATTAAAAATCACATGTTCATTACATTTATTCACCAGGTTATGACATTGCTTGTTGACAAATAGATTAAAATCTGTATATGTTTGATATATGAGGGGGAAGCTGTAAAAATATACAGAGTAAATTTTTAGTGGTTAGTGATTAGTTATTAGTAGTTAGTGAAAATAAATATTTATGAGAGAATTGAAGAAGAGAGAACTTATGGACGTTAATGGTGGAGAACAAATAAAAGGTAGTTTCTGTGATGATACTGGGTGTTACGAAGTTTATATTAATGATCGAGGTGAAAGAAAGACAAGACCTTTAAAAGTAGAAATAGAAGTTAGAGGATAAGAAGAAAATAAAGAGGAAGCTTTTGCTTCCTCTTTTTATAAAGGATTATAAAGGAAAAATTTATGAAGAATAAAAATTTATTTATTATTATTTTATTGATTTTAATTATTAGTTGTAAAAATGATAAGATTTCTCAATTAAAAAATTATAATCCTGGAAAAAAATATACTAAATTGAATGAAGAAGATAGTTTGACTTTTTTCAGAATTTCTTTATGTTTTTCTTCTAATATAGGAGATTTTATTAAAATAAAAAATAAATATATTATTTTAAATAGGCTTACAAGATATATGAGTACCGCTGGTGTTATCTATGAGATGAATGATAAACTTGAATTAAAGGAGTTAAAAAGAATTCCCTTCGGTAAAGGACCTGGGGAAGGAATTGCATTAACCGATATTTTAATTCTTGATAAAAAATATTACATCTTTGATAAATCCATGCACAGGTTTTTAATTTATGATAAAGATTTCAATTTTATAGACACCTACAATCTAAACAGACCAATCCCCGTATCAACATTTTTTAAATTCAATGAAAGTTTGTATGCAATTGAGGGTAAGGTTGAAAAGATGGTATTTTATAAACTCACTTTTGATAAAAAATTAAAACTCAAAAAAGAATATGAATTTGATTATGAAAAAGCAAGATCAAATGAGAAACAATTAGAGCATAATAGAAGTTATGTGAAAGTTTTTAAAGATAAAAATAATTATTTCATTACAAAAACTTTTAATCTTATATGTTATTTTAACAAAAAAGATAAAATTATTAAGGATAGAGAAACTTACATGGGTTATAGTGAAGGAAAAAGGGATTCATTAACAATACCATCAATAGTGTTTATAAAAAATAAAAATATTTTTTTTAATGTAGATAAATATAAATATTATGATTATAAAAAAAATAAGATTGTAAAAATTAAATTAAATTGCTTACCGAGGACCCAAATAAGATTTAAAAATAAAATTTATAATATAGTCTATAAAAAAGGTAATACTAATATTTATTTAAAAATTAAAAAATAAAGGAGATTAAATGAAAGTAAAAATATATGTAAAACCATCATGTGTAGTATGTGATATTGCGAAGAAATATTTTAATGATAAAGATATTGAATTTAAGGAGATAGATCTATCAAAGGATAGTGAAAAAGAAAAAGAGATATTTGAAAAAACAAATGATAACAAAGTTCCGGTAATTGAAATAGATGGAGAATATATTGCAGGGTTTTTTAAAGATAAAATAGAAAAATTAATAAATTAAAAAAATTTTTTACTGTTTATAAGCAAAATAATACAGTTCATAAAGAGAAGCTGTATTTATGGATAAATATACTTGACAAAGGGGGTTAACCGTTATTATAGTTTCATAAAGTGGGGGAAGCTTAAAAAATTTATAACATAAATTTTAGTAGTTAGTGATTAGTTATTAGTAGTTAGTGAAAATAAATATTTATGAGAGAATTGAAGAAGAAAGAACTTATGGAAGTTAATGGGGGAGATAATACTGTTGTAATTGACGGAGAAACTTACTATTTACCAGATGGTTATTATTTAGATGGTTATACTGATAATGAAATAATAATATCTAATGGAGAAAGGACAGCTAGGTTTAAAAGATAATAATTTTTGCTACTAAGATTCTGTAGGGGAAAGAAGATTTTCTTCTTTCCCCGTTATTATAAATGGGGTGAGTATTTTTGGGAAAAAATATAAGCAGTTTATTAATTATTTTGTTAATATTAATTTCGTGTCGAAATAGTGGTACAAAATTATTTCGCGAATATTTAAACAGAAATATCAAAAATAAAATAAGGGTTAGCAAAAATATAGATAAAGATTATCTATTAAATATAAGAGCAAGTTTATCAAAACCCTCTAGATTTGTAATGCTTGATAATAAATATATTTTTACTGATTTTATAAGAAATGAAAAAAATAATATAAAGAGTGTTGGTTTATTTCATCTAACTAAAAATTTTGATATAAAATTAATAAAAAAATTGAAAATGGGAAAAGGGCCGAATGAAGTATTTTTTATAAATTCTATATTTAAAATAAATGATCGGTTCTATTTTTTTGATCGAGAATTATATCGTTTTTTAGTTTATGACAAAAACTTCAATTATATTGATATTTTAAATTATAATTGTAACGTATTTATTAGTAATTATTTTAAAGTAAAAAATGAATTATGGGGATATATAAGTACAAATAAAAAAATAATTTTTTATAAAATAATCCTAAAAAAATATGATATTAAATTAAAAAAGCAACAAGAAATTAATTTTAATCGAAGTAAATTTAAAACGGAAGTTGAAGAAAAAAGCGTTAGGTATTCACGTTTTCTGAAAAAAAGTGATAATATATTTCTCTATCTAATATCAAATAATTTAATTTATATTAAGAAAGAAAATAATAGATTTTCTTTAGTTAATGAAGTTTATCTTGGAAAAAGTAAAAAAGGCGAAATTGGGTATAATATTCCAAATATTAAAAATGTAGATAATAATCTGAATGTTCTTTTTTATTTAGATGGATATAAAATTTATAATTATAAAAAAGATAAAATAATAAATGTTAATAAACCATACTGGGATTTAGTTATTGAATTTGATGACAGAACATATTTTTATAAAAGAGATAAAGGTTTTTATTACAGTAAGAAGAAATAAACTAATGTGTAAAAAATATTATTTGTGTGATTTGATTTATAAATTATTAATAAAATTAAGTACTACCACTTTAATATTAACAAAAATAAAAAAACAGCTGTTAAAAATAGAAAAAAATAATAAAATAATTTATAAAATGACATTAAAGTGAGTATATAATAGTAAAGAGTATAAGAAAAGTATTATTTGTATATAATTAAGGTTAATAAGATAAAATACTTGACATGGTATATACATTAGTAGTATTATTTTTTTATAAAGTGGGGGAAGCTTTCATATACTTTATTAGATACTTTTGGCCAGAGTATTAGATTGTTGGTTTAAGTTTTAATTTAGTTTAATTGAAAGGAGACCATTTTATGAAAGAATTGAAGAAGAAAGAACTTATGGAAGTTAATGGGGGTTCAGAAGTTAAAGCATGTATAGTGCAAGGAAAAGCAATAGGGTATGCAACTATTCAAGGAGGACAGGTTATTCTTACAACAATCGGAGGTGGAGAAAAAACAATTACTAAAGCAGAATATGATAGAGATTATGCATGGATGTATGAATAATCTTTATTTAAAGAGGACTTTCTATAAGTCCTCTTTTTGGGTGTTGTTGGAGGTATTCTATGATTAAAAAAATATTATTAATTTTAATTCTATGCATTGCTAACTTTTTATCCTGTAAACATGAAAACAAACTAGATCCTGAAAATTTTATTTACAGTTGGAGTTCAATAAAATCAACAACAGATTTGAGTAAAAAACAAATTAAAAAAAATTATCGAAAACAAATTAAAATTTTAGAGGGAATAGATAGATTTTATTTTTTTGGAACCTATTATAATAAGGTGAAAGAAACTAGTTTTGGAGATAAAAAGAAAAGAAATGCACAATTAATAACACCCCTTTTTAGTTCTTCCAGAAATTTAAGCTATTATAAATTCCTACATGGAATATATTTTAAACGGGAATATGAATACAATAAAATTAAAACTAGGTTTTATAAATTTTACCTTTTTAATTCACAAAAGTATGAATTTGAATATAAAAACAAGAAAATTTTAGTTCCACATGATGGACCAGGTTCTATGGGTGCTGAATATTCTGGCATTACGTCTAATTATATAGATGATAAATATTTTTGGTACAGTAGTTTTGATACCAAGCAGTTTCAATGGTGGGGATTTGATAATAAATATATTGATACCTTTAACATGAATGTTGATAATAAGTATTTTTATATATCAAGAACTTTTTTGATGCTTCCAAAATATAAACAAAAAGATCTTTTAATCACACCTAATTTTGTCGTGGGAAGTTTTTTAAAGAGTAATAAATGGTGGCTTGATAAGCCATTGCTTTATAAGATAGATATGTATGATAGTACATATTCCAGGATTGATTTAGACTTTAAGATAGAAGATGAACATAATTACATTGCAGCTATTGATAATGGTTATACAGAAAAAGAAACAATAATTTTAATGGGAACAGAACCTGTAATCCTATTTTTGAATGATGATTATAAAATTATCAAAGAAATTGATTTGAAAAGGGTATATAAAAAACATGGGTTAGAGCATTTATATGAAGACTATAAATTAACACAGCCATGGGGTAAGGTATTCAATGTTAGTGATGAACATCTGCTAATTATGTCCCCATTGTTTCATTTTTCTGATTATAATAAAATATCTTTAGATGGAGTTGATAATTCGAAAGTTTATCATAAGAAAATAGCTAAAATAACAGATCTCAAAGAGGTAGGAGATAGAAATGATGTTAGAAAAAGGTTGGCAATATTAATAAATAAGAGAACAAAAAAGGTAGAAAAATCAAAAATAGTTGAATTACCAGTATTTTCTCATTATTATTATTTTTTTGGACCATTTTTAGATATAGATTATTATGTTTTAAAGGATATGAAATATATAATCATAAATTTATCTTATACAAAACAATTAAGAAGATTAGAGGACTTCAAAGACAGAAAATGGGAAAATTATTATTATGTTTATAAAAGGGTAGATAAATAAATTTGATAAAATACTTTTTGGGGGAGTAATTTTTGAATAGTGGATTTTTATATTTTATATTAGAATTATTTCTAAAAATCACTGGGTTATGACATCTATTCACTTGTTCATTACATTGAAGGTTGACAGGTAACTAATTTTCTGTATATATATGATATATAAAGTGGGGGAAGCTTAAAAAATTTATTACATAAATTTTAGTAGTTAGTAATTAGTTGTTAGTAGTTAGTGAAAATAAATTATATGAAAGAATTGAAGAAGAGAGAACTTATGGACGTTAATGGTGGAGGTCCCATTGGTACTTTCTTTACTATAGCTGCAACTTATGTACTTGGAAAAGTAGTTGATGGAGCTATTGAAGGAACGAAAAAAGGATTAAAAGGATATTATGTAACTACAGATAGTCAAGGAAGACACTGGTATTCCCATGGTGGAGGCAATTTATATATTGATAATGACCGTGGTGAACGAGAAGGACACTAATTTATAGTTTTTTTATTTTAAAGTATAGAAAAAAAGAGTTCCCACTCTTTTTTTCTATACTTATGGTCTAAGGAGTGATATGAAAACACATATTAATAAGAAAGGTATTACAATAAAAAGTAGTTTTAAATTGATTGCTAGTCTATTTGGTATTAAAATGTTTTTGTTGTCATTACTCCCTACTTTTATTAAAATAATTCAAGGTATTACCTTAAGTTTTTTCCATATAGATTTAAATATTAATTATTATTTACCGATAATTATTGTCTTAGGTAGTTTGATTTTATATATTTATTTAATAAAAAAAATGATTTTAGAAAAGGGCTATAAAATTAGTTTAGGATTAAAGCCTAAAATTAGAAGTGTTAGTTTTATAATTTTGTTGTTAGCAGGTTTTATTTTGGTTTATGATAATACTTTTCAACCATTTATAAGTAATAATATAAAAGAATTTTCTTTTATTAAAGAAATTATTTCTGAACAATTTGAAAATCCGATTTCTTCATTTTTTTTAATTATAATTATTGCTCCAATATTTGAAGAAGTTATTTTTAGAGGAGTTATTTTGAAACAATTGTTAAAACAATATAGTTTAATAATATCATTATTTATATCTTCTATATTATTTGCTTTCATACATTTTAATATAAATCAAGGAATTGGAGCTTTTTTTTGGGGTATGATATTTGGATTTGTATATTATAAAACTGAATCTCTTATTATACCAATAATACTTCATTTAATTAATAATTTATTTTATTTTTTTGTTCATTATTATTGGACAAGCTATGATATTATGAGTAAAGAAATAAATTTAGTTCAAATTATAATTGGTTTATTTTTATTAGGAGGGAGTTATTTAATTTTGAATAAAACAAAAATTGTAAAAAATGAAAATTATAATGTTATTATTAAGGATATTAAAACATAATTATTAATTATTTAATTGAAATTAGAATTTTGATTTAATTCTTACAGTGTATTGATTTTATTTATAAAAAAGTACAAAAAATGAAAGAATATCATATTTAAATCCATTGCAAAAACTTAAAAAAAGCTAATTTAATTGTATTGGGATTATAGTAGGAAAAATTAGGGAAGAAAGATGTTTTATTTCATATTAGAATTTGTTCAAAAGAATGTTTTAGAAATATTAAATAAAAATTCAGCTGTTTTTATATTTTCACTGGGGATATTTTTATTTTTAGTAATTTATCAACTTATTAAAAATAAAAAGAAAAAATATTACTGTATTAAGCAGCATGATATTACAGACTGCGGTCCCGCATGTATTGCAACAATTTCAAAGCAGTACGGTCTTAAACTTCCGATAACCAAAATTAGACAGATTGCAGGAACAGATAGAAAAGGAACAAATGCCTTTGGTGTTCTAAAGGCTGCTGAACAGCTGGGATTTGAAGGGAAAGGTGTTAAGGCTGAGCCAAAAGATTTATACTCTGGAAATTTACCGCTTCCAGTTATAGCTCATGTTGTTAAAGACAAAACCCTCCAGCATTATGTTGTAATACAGAAAATAACAAAAAAATATATTCTAATAGCTGATCCAGCTGAGGGATTGGTGAAATACAAACCAAAAGATTTTTATAAAATATGGACAAATGTGCTTTTGATAATTACTCCTTCAGAAGATTTTACAAAGGGAGATAAAACCCAGGGGTTATTTACAAGATTTTTTCATATTCTTTTACCCCACAAAAAATTACTTTTTGAAATATTTTTATCCTCACTTCTTTTTACAATTATGGGTATTGGTGCGGCATTTTATTTTAAGTATTTGATTGATGATATATTAGCAGATAAATTGAAAAATACTTTATATATTATATCAATTGGAGTGATGTTTTTATATCTTTTTAAAGTTTTACTTGGTGCATTTAGACGTCATCTTTTACTGTGGCTGGGACAAAAGGTTAATACAAGCCTTATTTTAAATTATTATAAACATGTTATAAAACTACCGCTATCCTTTTTTGATACAAGAAAAGTGGGAGAGATTATGTCCCGTCTTTCTGATTCACAAAAGATAATAAGTGCTATTTCAGGAGCTACATTATCTGTAATGATAGATTCTATAATGGTAATAGCAGCAGCTGTTGTTCTTTATTTTCAAAACAGTACTTTATTTTTCATAACTCTTTTATTTATTCCCCTGCATATAATTGTTGCATGGAGTTATACAAAGCCATATCAAAGAGTTCACAGAACGGAGATGGAAAAACATGCTGAAATGCGTTCATATTTAGTTGAATCTTTAAATGGTGCAGCAACAATAAAAGCATTTAATGGAGAAAGAGAAGCGGAACTTGAAACTGAGAATAGATTTATAAAATTTATTAAAACAGCTTTCAAGGTCGGTATAATGAAAAACAGTCAATCCTCTCTTGAAAGCTTTTTAAGCAGTATTGGAACAACAGTAATACTTATGGTAGGGGCACTTCAAATAATCGAGAACAATATGTCTATTGGACAGCTCATAACATTTAAAGCTTTATTTGGATATTTTTTTGGCCCGATTAAGAGACTAATAAATCTTCAGCCAATGCTTCAGGAAGCTTATGTAGCATCAGATAGACTTGGAGAAATTCTGGATCTGGAATCCGAGAAAAAAGATGAACATCAAAAAATTAAATTAAACAATTTAAAGGGGAAAATTCAACTTAAAGATATTAATTTTAAATACGGAACAAGAGAAAAGGTATTAAAAAATATAAATATAGATATAAAACCGGGAGAAACTGTGGCTTTAGTTGGAGAGAGTGGTTCTGGAAAAACTACACTGGTTAAACTTATTATGAAATACTATCTTGTTGATGAGGGGAATATTCAAATTGATGATTACAACATTAAGGATATAAATATTGAAAGTTTAAGAAGCAGAATAGGGTATGTTCCACAGGATATATTTTTATTTAGCGGTAGTATAAGGGAAAATATAGCTTTTGGTTATGGAAATATAGATATGAAAAAAATTGTAGATGCAGCGAAAAAAGCAGCAGCTCATGAATTTATTAATAAGATGCCCTTAAGATATAATACACTTGTTGGAGAAAGAGGAGCAACTCTTTCTGGAGGACAAAAACAGAGAATCGCCATTGCAAGAGCACTTATTCAAAAACCTGATATGTTAATTCTTGATGAGGCAACCAGTAATTTGGATAGTGCAACTGAAAAAGCAATTCATAAAACCATAGATGAAATAGGAAAGGATATAACTACAATTATTATTGCACACAGATTAAGTACAATTAAAAATTGTGATAAGATTATTGTGCTTGAGGACGGTAAGATTAAAGAAATGGGTTCTCATATAGATTTGATTAAACAAAAGGGGAAGTATTTTAAGCTGTGGAGAGACCAGCTTGGAACAGGTGAAGAATCTAAAATTTTACAGGATGTTTTTGAAAGTTAAAGTGATTAATGATGAGATATGAATTAATAGATTTTGATAAATTATCAGAAAGCCGTGAAATACTTGAAGCAAAAACTCCACCATTCATGAGTTATTTTATCTATCTTGTACTGCTTTTATTTTTTGTTGGGTTTATATGGTCCTGGTATGGAGAGGTTGATATTGTAGTAAAAGCTAATGGGGTTGTAAGACCGGGTGAAAATGTCAGCAATATAATTAACATGCAAACAGGTAAAATTAATTCTATTAATTATGAAGATGGAGATTATGTTCAAAAAGGGAAGATTCTTTATAAATTAGATACGAGTTCTTCCTTTAATAAAAGAAGTTATTTAACCGGTGAGTTGAGTGATTTAAAAAACAAACTAATTGGATTAAAAAAATTATATAGTTCTATTCTGCAAAATTCCAGGCAAAATTTAGTTTCTCTTTCTGATACAGAATATTTCAATAGATTTAAAAACTACAGAATGCAGCTTGAACAGTTCAAGATTATTTTTGAAGAAAAAAAAGAAGCATATCAAAGAGAAAAACAACTTGGGGAAAAATATACAACAAAAGTTAGATTAAAAAAATTAAGAAATAGTTATAAAAAAGCTAAAATAAACATGGAGAAGTATCAAACAGAAATGCTTTTGAAAATAAAAAATGAAATAAATGATTCTAAAGACAGGCTGTTTTCAATAAATAATCAAATGCAGGATGTAAACATTCAGTCAAAACATAATATTGTTAGAGCTCCTATTAGTGGTGTTGTTCAGGAATTAAGGAGTTTCAATGAGGGAGAATACTTACCTTCTGGTGTAAAAGTTTTGAAAATTGTTCCTGAAGGTAAAAATAAATTAAAAGTTGATATTACGATTAATAATAAAAATATTAGCAAGATTAGACCCAGTCAAAATGTAAAATATAAATTTCTGGCATACAATTATACAGATTATGGTGTTATAAATGGTAAGATAAAAAAAATATCAACAGATGCTTTTTTAAATGAAAATCAGGCTTTTTATAGAGCCGAAGGAAGTTTGAATAAAACAGCAATTTTTAATGAAAAGAATGAAATCATTGGTCAGATTAAACCGGGTATGTTATGTGAGGTTAGTTTTATTGAAAAGAGAAAAAAAATTCTAATGGTTGTACTTGAAAAGTTAAAGTTTTGGAAGGATGAACCAGGTGATATCATTGAAAATTAAAAAAAAGTTCTATAAATATGTATTTTTACTTACTTTATTTTTTTTAATTGCTGCAGTTAGTATAATCGGGTATGAAATATTAAAATTTAAAAACTTTTATAATAGCTCAAAAACAATTTTGAAATTAGATCCACAAAAAGAAATAGAAATAAATAAAAAAGGGAATTATCACATTTTTTCAAAAAATTTAAAAAATATAAATATTGAAAATATTTCAGGTGTTTCTGAAGATTATAAAAAGAATAGAAAATATATATTTGAGAATATAAAACCTGTAATGACTTTTTTTGTTTCTAAAAATGGGTCTTTTTTATTAAAAAGTAATAAAATTGGTAAAATTGTAATAGTTGAAGAACTTTTCACATATCTGGAAAAAAGATATTCAAAAATATTTGATATTTTAGTATATGGTCTTTTTTTTACTGTTTTAATTCTTTTTTATTCATTGTTCAAATTAATTATTCTGAAAAGAGAATGATATTATGCAAAAAAAGATTTTATTGATTTTTATAATTATATACAGTTTAATTTACTGTAATTCAATATCTTTAAATAAGGCAATTGAAATTGCAATAAAAAAAGATACAAATTTGAAGAAGTTAAAAATTCAAAACAGGATTATCAAAACTCAGAAAAAGAATATTATTTTGAATTATATTCCAGATGTTAGTTTTTCTCAGAATTATGAAAAACAGAAATTGATAGATATAGAAGGAGAAGAAGTTCTAATAAAAGATTTTAATAGTTCAATTAATGTTTCAATGCCGCTTTTTTATACTAATAAAAATAAAGATCTTTTTGATTCATACGGTTATTCAAAAAAAATTAATAATAATAAAGTAAAAATGGAAGTAAATTCAATAAAGATTCATGTCATGATTTTATATTTTAACATCTTAAAAAATTTGGAAAAAACAAGGTTCTGGAAAATGGAGATTGAAAATGCTGAAAATAGATTAAAAAAAGCAAGAAAAATGCTTGAACTGGATAGAATTACTGAAATAGATTATCTCGAAAATAAATATTATTATAGTTATGTATCCTATAACTTAAAAAAAAGCAAGCATGATTTCAAAAAGAGTATTATAAATCTGGAACAGTATTTAAATTTAAATATAAAAAAAGTAAAGAATTATAAGTTTACGAAAAAGAGTATTCAGAACGATTATTCTTATTTTAAAAGAAAGGCTATGGAAAATAACCCGGAATATAAAAATATTGGTTTAAATTATAAAATGAATAAAAAACTCTATTCTTATACAAAAAAAAGAAGATTCCCGGATATTTCTGTATTTTTTAACAATAATTATAATGGTGATAAAATAACTGATTTTGATAATAATGAATTTACTGTTGGGGTTAATGTTGATATTACAGATTTATTTACAACAGATTCCCATTTTGATTATAGATCTAATGATGAAAGTGATTATGAGTATTTTTCATACAATATTAATTTTTTAACAGGAAATAATTTAAAAATAGATATTTTAAACAGTAAGAAGAATTATTTAGAAAATCAAATAGAAAACAGCAAAAAACAAAAAACATTAGAGAAAAAAATAAAAAATGTTTTTTATGATTTTATAAATTCAAGAGAAAATTTCGAAGTAAAAAAGGAAAAATTAAACCTCAATAAAGAGAAGAAAAACATGAAATTAAAAAAATACAGCCTTGAAATGATAGATGATGAAGAAAAAGTAGAATCAATAAAAGAATATTCCCAGGCAAAACTGGAATATCTGGACGCAAGATTTAATTATATTATAAATTATTTCAAATTAAAAAAAGAAGCAGGAATGGATATTAAATTATAAATCACTGGGTTATGACATTGATAATTGATAGATATATTAATTTTTGCATATATTGGATATATGAGGGGGAAGCTGTAAAAATTTACAGAGTAAATTTTTAGTGGTTAGTTATTATTTGTTTGTAATTCGTATAAAAAAGAATATTGAGTGAAAAATATTAATAAAAAAGAATTTAAGTATGATACTGATGGGTATATTATATATAAAAATTAGGAATTTTAATTAGTATTTTAAAGGAGTTTTATGAAAAATAACTATTTGGTTCAAATTAGTATAGGGTTAATTACTCTAATACTGTATTTTTTATTTGGTGCAAAAGGTCCAGCAATAGGGTTGTTTTTTAGTTCCGTTATTATTCTTATTGTAAATAAATTATGTATTAAAAAAAAGAAAAATGAAATAAAGCTTATTTGTATCACAAATTTTTCAGAAAATACAAAAGATCAAAAAGATATAAATTATAAATTAAAAGTTGGTAATTCAACATTATTGATACTTGTTTTATATTTTATAATAGCAATATTATGGAGTGAAGCAAATATTATTGAAATACAGAATGATATAAATTATTTAACTTTTTTTGTTCCGGGACTTTTTTTAATAAATGGATTGTTTGGATTTTATTATAGTAAAAAAGGTAGTTAAATGAATTCAAATAATTAGTACAGTAAAATATTTAAAGATAGATATTAAGCAAATATGGAGTTTTTTTACATTAAGAAAGTACAATTAAAATTGGTGATAAAAAGCAGAATATATTTCTAAATTAAAGGATTGTATAATTATTTAATATGTTGAAAGGAGTTTTATGAAATCAGCAATTTATGGATTTTTATCAGGATTGATATTATATTTAATTTTTAAACTAATTGGTATTGTTCCAATTAAAATATTTAATAATAATTTATATAATATTTTATTTGAATTAATTGCAGTTATCTTTATAGGTTTTATAATAACTTTAATTTATTATTTTTTTTTGATTAAAGGGCAAAAATAATAATGGTGAATAAAATATTTATATTTACTATAATATTATTAATTATAGGATCAGGATGTCAGGGTAAAAGAGAAAAATTAGAAAAAAGATTAGCTTTAATTCCTACAAATTTTAATAAAGAAAAAGTTGAAATCCCATTTGCTTTGAAAAATGAAGATATAATATTAAAAGGAAAAATAAAAAATAAAGAACTTATGGGCGTTAATGGAGGAAAAGAAGTTAAAAGGTCTAAAATTTTTTCTGACATGAAAAGATAAATGAAATATTATTATGAGTATTTTTAAAAAAATAATATGTATATTTTGTATAATTTTAGGTATTTTATTTTTATTTTTGAATTTAAGAGCAGTCAATATTTTCTTGTTTTTACTGATTAATGTTGGTGCATTCTTTTTTACATTTTTAGGAGTATATATTTTTTTCACTTCACAATCTGAATAGAAAATAAACTATTCAAGTTGTCTGAATTCTGGATAAAATTTATTTCATAAATTTTAGTGTTAGTGTGCGTGTGAGTGTGAGAAAAAAACTCAAATAATAAAGCATAGAGAAAAGAAAACAAATAATTTAAAATTTAAGATACAAAATTAAAGAATATATGAAACAAGTAATTTCACGAATGAAACACGAATTTGTGAAGATTTATTATTATAATTTATTGATTTGTGTATTAATAACTTTTTTAAAAATAAGTGCGGAATTATCAATTTAATTTCTATTAATGATATAAATTATGATATTAGTCTCTATTTAAGGTTTCAGATTTTTAATGAATACTTTTTTCTTTGATAGAGCATTGGTTAAGGCTTATCTGGATGTAGTTTGAAAGTTTGATTATTATCATTATTTTTACCTTGCGTTGTGTTTTTCTAAACATATAATATAAATATGGATGGAAAAGTAAAAGTCTGGCTTGAAAAAGATGGCAAACAGGTTCTTGGTGAGGGTAGATATCAGCTTCTTAAGGAGATTGAAGCAAATGGATCTCTTAAAAAAGCAGCTGAGAATCTTAATTATTCCTATAGATATGCATGGGGAGCTATAAAAAAGTTAGAGAAAAGACTTGGAAAAGATTTAATCATAAGTCATAAAGGTGGGGCCCATGGTGGAGACAGTCATCTTACAGAATTCGGGAAAAAATTGCTGAGTAAATTTGATAAATATAAATCTGAAATAAAAAAATCAAATAAGAAAATATTCAGGAGGTATTTTAAAGATGATAAGTTTTGAAAAAGCTATAGAAATTGTTGAAAAATTTGACATGAGAATGGATACTGAAAAGGTAAGCTTGAATAATGCAAATAATAGAGTACTGGCTGAAAATATAAAATCTGATATAGATATGCCTTTGTTTGATAAATCTGCAATGGATGGAATTGCTTTAAGATATAAAGATTTGAATAATAGCAAAAATTTCAAGGTAGTAGAAAATATAGCTGCTGGAGAGTTTAAAGATAAAAAATTAAATAAAAATGAATGTGTGAAAATAATGACTGGAGCACCCGTTCCAGAAAGCTGTGATACTGTTATAAGAAGAGAATATATTATAAATTATAAAGATAAGGATATAACAGTGGAAAAAGAAGAAAAAGAGGGAAGTAATATTGCATATAAAGGAGAGGACTTTAAAAAAGGTGAAGTTTTACTTGAAAAGGGACATCAGATTAATGAATTTTCAATAGGTACAATTGCAACAGCCGGAAAAATGTTCGTTAAAGTTTATCAAAATCCCAAGATAAAATATTATGCTACAGGAGATGAGGTTTATGAGCCTGATGAAGAACTACCAAAATCCGGGATAAGAAATTCAAATGCTTATTCAGTAATGTCATTTTTTGATAGAAGAAATATTCATGCTGGATATGGTGGAATAATTAAAGATACAAGAGAAGATTTAAAAGAAAGAATCGATAAAGCAACCAGAGAGAATGATATTATTATTTTGAGTGGGGGAGTTTCTGCTGGAGAATATGATTACATTCCGGATATTGTTGAAGAGCTTGGATTTGATATTATCTGGCATAAAATTGCAATGAAACCGGGGAAACCTCAGCTTTTTGCAAGAAAGGGAAATAAATTAATTTTTGGCTTGCCTGGAAATCCTGTATCTACAACACTTGCTCTATATGTTTTTGTATTACCGATTATAAAAAAAATTACCGGATTTAAAAATGTATGGGAGAATTTTTTCTTTGGTGAACTTGAAGGAAGAACCAAGAGAAAAAAGAAAAGATATCATTTTCTACCTGCTAAAGTTACAGATTTAGGCGGAGATTATAAACTTAAAACAATTATTACTAATGGTTCCGGGGATATATGCGGGGCATCAAAAGGAGATGCATACATGATAATTCCTCCCGAAACTGAGGATTTTGATAAAGATAGAGTTAAATTTTTCTTTGTCAGGTAGTACCAGTACCAAAGTTAGAGTTTAAGTTCAAGCTTAAGTATATAGCAAAGATACTCATTATACTGATATTTTATTGTTGTATGATTTGTATAAAAGTTTTTAAAAATTTGATTGTATTCAGAAGAATTTAAGAAATAATGAAATAAATATTCCACAAATAATGCTGTTAGTTTTAGGATTTTATATTGATTTTACTTTTTTCTAATTCTAATACTTCTACTGATACTATAAAATCAGTAAAACTGATTTTATCTAATTTTAATAAGTTGAAATCATTACAATTTTGTATTAGAATACACTTGTAGAGATAGGTAAGTTTTAATAATATAATGTGGTAAAATAAAGGAATTAATATGACAGATAAATTTGGCAGGAAAATTGATTATCTTAGAATATCAATTACTGATCTCTGTAATTTAAGATGTATTTACTGCATGCCTGAAGAGGGTGTGGAAAAAATGAGCCATGAGAAGATATTGTCCTATGAGGATATTATATACTTTGTGAAAATATTTAGTGAAAGGGATTTAAAGAAACTCAGACTTACAGGTGGAGAACCTCTGGTAAGACCTAAATTGGAATATCTTGTTAAAGAATTAAAAAAAATTGAAAGTATTGAAGAATTAACAATGACAACTAATGGTATATTACTTGAAGATAAGGCTAAAAATTTAAAAAAAGCAGGTTTGGATAGAGTAAATATCAGTCTTGATACTCTTGACAGGGGTAAATTTAAAAAAATTACAAGAAGAGATAGACTGGAAGATGTTTTAAGAGGATTAAAAGCTGCTGTTAAACATGAGTTAAAACCAATTAAAATAAATACAGTTGTAATGAAAAACTTCAATACTGATGAGATTTTTGATTTTGTTGATTTTGCTATAAAGAATGGGTTTGAGTGGAGATTTATTGAGTTTATGCCCCTTGGAGGTGTAAAAATAGTTCAGGAAGATTATTTTATTTCAAATAAGATAATAAAAGAAAAAATTGAAGAAAAATATGATCTTGAAAAAATATCAAAACCAAATTCTCTTGTTGCTGATGTTTATAAAATCAAAAATACATGTGCGAAAATAGGATTTATCTCTCCATTAACACATAAATTCTGTCACAAGTGTAATCGTATAAGGATGACTGCAGATGGAAAAGTTATCCCCTGTTTATTGAGTGATATTGATATTGATATAAGTAAAGCAGTAAAAAAAAGAAATAAAAATGAAGTGGAAAAAATAATTGATAAAATTCTTAAAAGCAAACCAAAGGAACATAATTTCAAAGGATACAAAAATATGTCAAAAATGGGAGGTTAAAATGTCAGATTTGTCACACTTAGATAAAGATGGTAGGGTAAATATGGTCGATGTGGGAGATAAAAAAATAACCCAGAGGATTGCTAAAGCTGAGGGGAAAATTTATATAAATCCGAAAATATATAAAGCAATTAAAAAAGACGAAATAAAGAAAGGGAATGTCCTCTCAACAGCTGAAATATCTGGTGTAATGGCAGCAAAAAAAGTTGCAGATATGATTCCCCTCTGTCACCAGTTAAATTTAAACAAAATTGATGTGAATGCAGAATTGAATAAAGGATATGTGAAAGTGGAATCTATGGTTAAATGTGACGGTAAAACCGGTGTTGAAATGGAAGCACTTCAGGCAGTCAGTATTGCTCTATTAACTGTATATGACATGTGTAAGGCAATGAGTAAAGATATGGAAATTGGAGAGATTCATCTTTTGGAAAAATCCGGAGGTAAAAGTGGTAAATATACAAGGAGTGATAGAAAATGAAAATAAAAGCAATATGTACAAGTGAGAAACGAGGAACCATTAAATATCCTAAAACAAAAGCAAAGTTAAAAAAAGATTGGGGAATAGTTGGAGATGCACATGCTGATAACTGGGAAAAACAGGTAACTATTCTGTCTGAAGAATCTTTAAGAAAATTTGAAAAAAAATATGATGTTAAAATAGAATATGGGGAATCGGCAGAAAACCTGGTTGTAACCAAACTTGATCCTTCTGAGGCACCAATTGGAACTAAATTTGAAATTGGCAGCGGGATAATATTAGAAGTAACCAAAATTGGCAAGGAGATAACTGATGATTGTCCCAGTTATGATAAATATAAATGCTGTCCAACCGCTGAGGAAGGCTTATTTTTGAAGGTTTTAAAGGGAGGGACTATTGAAGTTGGCGATGAAGTCGTGATTTTAAAATAATTATTTAAAAAAAAGAAAAATAGTATATTATATAATTAGGTAATTTTACAGGAGGATTATGTATAAATATGCAATTATAACTCTAAGTGATAAGGGTTCTAAGGGAGAACGTGAAGATAAGAGTTCTGGAGAAATTAAACAGATATTATCGGATGAATTAAAATATGAACTTAATTACTATAAAATTATTCCTGATGAAAAAAAATTACTTAGGAAAGAATTTGAAAAATGCGTTTTTGAAAAAAGAATAGATTTAGTAATAACTACTGGAGGAACCGGATTTTCTCAGAGAGATATAACACCGGATGTAACAGCACAATTTATTGAAAAAAATGTACCGGGAATGGCAGAGGAAATGAGAAGAAAAAGTTGTGAAATTACTCCTCACGGGATGCTTTCAAGAGCAATTGTTGGAATAAAAAATAAAACTCTCATTATAAATCTTCCAGGAAGTCCAAAAGGGGCAAGAGAAAATTTGAATTTTGTAAAAAAAGCTATTCCACATGCTCTTGGTATATTAACAGGTAGAGAAAAAGAGTGCGGTAAGGAATAATATGGATAGTAGTTTTGTTTATTTAGATGGCGAGAAATTTTTTTATAAAATATCATCCGGGTTAAATGAAATTATTAAATTCGAAAAACATCTTAATG
>Ga0209925_1000190_pt1 | contig 32343 bp, 27 predicted proteins | sample SalPonR2_A_D1_MG_FD_185702 | JGI IMG/M metagenome (GOLD analysis project Ga0209925, IMG submission 185702) | Salt pond soil microbial communities from South San Francisco under conditions of wetland restoration - Salt Pond MetaG R2_A_D1_MG... ... | reverse complement strand
GGTGGGGACCCTCGACAAGAACGACGGGGTCTTTTGGCCACAATATGTGTGGATGTGAGGAGAGGCAAATTCTCGCTGTAGGCGAGTGAGTTTTCTTCCCCACAGGGTTTGGACCAGTAGACACTCAAAAGGGAAACTCCTCCGGGACTTCCTCTTCTGGAAGAATCTGCTGCGGCGTTCGCTCACTCCTTACTTGGTGGGTTGAATGGGGTTTTACTACAATCGCCTTCGGAAGAGAAACCGGGCACGCATACTCACAACTACCACAGCCGGAACAAATTTCCGGCTCCGTAGCAGGCTGGGTAAGTCCATCTTTATAAGGAACCATACGTACCGCCTGGGACGGACATACTTCAGCGCAGGCACCACAATCTGTCCCCTCAGTAAACACCACACATCGGTCCTTATCAAACTGCACCGTCCCCATTTGAATTCGCTTTTTTTCTTCTAAAGCAATCGATTCAATTGCCCCGGTGGGACAAATTTGCGAACAACGGTTGCATTCCCACTCACAGTACCCCCTCTTGTAGTCCATCACCGGCTGTAAGAAACCTGATACTCCCAATGCGAAAAAAGAGGGCTGCAGCACATGGGTCGGGCATGCCGACACACAGGTATGACATGAAATGCAGCGGGCTGTATACCAGCGAACATTTTTTGAACCCGGAGGTATCACCGCTCGCCCGGCTTTGTCCAAGTCTGATGTGTTTTTTTGCTGCTCTGGGAGCGGTGAATCGGAGGGCTTATAGTTCGAGTTACAACTCGTGAGGGCTGAAAGTCCGAACCCGGTCAAACCAAGCCCCCCGGCTGCGCCCAAGGAACCTAAAGACACCATAACCGCTTTTCTGCGATCCGGGTCAATCCTTCCCTCTCCCCTCCCTTTTGAGAACCGTCGCTTCGAGGCACCCCGCATAAGCGTAAAATCCACAGCACCAAAGGGGCATCTCTCAGTACACTCAAAGCACAGCACACAGCGATTATGTTCGATACATTGAGCCGTTACATCGATGCAACCTGCCGGACATACATGGGCACAGACTCCGCATTTTGTGCACAGCTCTTTGTTAAACTCTATCCCCCCTAGCGGACGCAATGAGAGAAGCCTCAATACCGCTCCGGTAGGACACAGACGATTGCAGAACCAGCGTCCATATACATAAGTAAGAAGTACAAAAAGCAGGGCGGAGACCGCCGTAAGCAGCACTGCACCTATCTCACCCATAAAAGGCAAGGGGGCTAGAAAAAGGTCGAACTCCTTTAAAATCAAAACCGCACCTTCGCTTACTCCCGCGCTCACCGGCAGAATCAAATCCCGGTACATCCGGCCCCAGAAGGCATAGGGTTCGAGAAAACCGAACAGGAAAGGTAGACCAAGAAGCAAGCCGATGAGAGAGGCAATTGCTATCGTGCCGTGCAGCCGGGCCCCGGAACTGCTAAATGAATATTTCCTGTGCCTCTTTTTACCGGAAATAAAAATAACCACATCCTGAATAATGCCCAGAGGGCAAAGTACGGAACAATAGAGCCGACCAAACAGCACAGTGAGCAGTGCTACCGGAAGAAAACCCGCCGAAAACCACCCTCCCCCCGAGAGGACTACATTTATCAGGGAAGGGAAAAACTGCAAACGGGTAAGAACTTTTAGGATACCACTATACACCGGTCCGGTAAGACTCAAAGAAACGTAGAACAGTACAAGTACAGCAGCAGCGACTACTATTCGAAGCACCTTGAGAATGAGATACCCCGGTCTGTTCATACCCGTATCCGCTTTATTTTGAGGCTATCCAAATCCTTTGTCCCAATACCAAGCTCATCAGCAATGGTAATGTACCTTATCTTGTCTGCCTCAGTGCCCCAAGTAGCTGCGGCAGCCGCATCGGCGGCAACTATATCGGGGCTGATTATCTGCATTTTTTTCACTTTAAGTGAGGAACGATGTGAACTCCCCCGGGGCCCCCCGCTCATCATGACTGTATGCGCATCGACCACATTCAGTGTTGGGGTCCTCAGGAGGGCGAACTCCGCTATGCAACGGTGAAGATCATTGGAATGATAGTACCAACGGTCCCACACCAAGCCCATCAGGTTTTTTAGGGCACAGGTAATGGTAGTACTGCCGTGATGCTTTAACACTGGAACGTTAATTACTACATCCGCTTCAAGGACCATTTCATGGACCATTACATTTTTTAGTGCCTTCGCTCCTGGAACTACCGCTTTATGAAAATACCCCTTTGACGAACCCGGTATTACCCTGCCCCCTCCCTGCTCACCGGCCTGTTTGATTCGAGTTGTATCAAAGGCCAGTTTCCAGTTATCAATAGTGTGATCGACAATATATATCTTCGATGCACCGGCCTGGGCGCAATGCTCGACGATCCGCTCTACGAGGGCCGGGGTTGTTGTTGCTCCGATTTCAGGCTCTACATTCCACGATGCGTTCGGTTTAATGAGCACTACCTGTCCCTTTTTTACAAAGCGTCCCATTCCTCCAAGCGCCTTAATACCGATATCAAACATACCTGCGGGCCGACCTCCCATTACCGCCGCCATATCGTAGGTCTCTCCGTTTTGTTGCGCATAGAGAAGCGGAGGCCTTCTCAATAAGAATCCTGCCCCTGCAGCGATGCTGTAGCGGGTGAAGGCGTGCAAAAACTCACGTCTATTCATGCTTTTCCCCCTTCAAATATTCTGAAACACGGACCAGTAAAATAGTAATTTCGTATAAACTATACAAAATGGCGGCAACCACAATCTGGGTAAAGGGGTCCGGAGGTGTAAATAGAGCTGCCCCAATAAAAAGGCCGAGCAGCACATATTTACGCCCCCGTCTTAGCTGATACAGCTCCAACAGCCCCGTTTTCACAAAAACCCACAGAACAACCGGCAAAAGGAAAATAATTCCGCACACCAGCAGAATTGAACCTAATAAGCGGATATACTCCCCAATACTCCATGCCGCTCGCACACTGTCGGTCCCAAACTCTATAAAAAATCCCAGGGCATAGGGAAACAGAAAAAAATAGGCGAAAAAAATGCCCCCTGCATAGAGCAGTACAATGAGTACTGTCGCCGGCACTACAACCTTTACCTCCCGCCGGTTGAGAGCGGGCATAACAAAACTGAGCAGCTCCAGAATGAGGACCGGGCCTCCGACTACCATGGAGAGGTACACGGCTATACGAAGATACGAGATAAACTTCTCTTGCGGTTTGATGTAAATAAGATCTATCCCTAGCTCTTCGGGAAGCCGAAGCAGGAGTTGAACAAAAAAGTCTCCCCACGCAAAGAAGAGTACAGCCGCAACAGCACATATTCCCAGTACTGTGAGAAGTTTCCTACGCAGTACCTCCAGATGGTCCCAAAAGGTAACTTCGTTTTTTTTACTCTCTCCCGTATTACCGAAAACACCGAAACCTCCGGCTTTATCTCTATTCGGTATCGGATTTTCCGTCGGACTCCCCATTATTCTCCCGCTTCTCTTCGGTATCAGTCTGAAAATCATCAGAGACTGAGTGCATTTCTTTTTTAAAGATCTTCAGGGATTGGGCAAAAGAGCGGGCTGCATCGGGCAGCTTTTTCGCTCCGAACAAGAGAAAAAACAGAACCAAAATCACTATAATTTCCGTCGCACCAATATGCATAACTCCTCCCTCTTTTATTATTAGTTATTTACATGGGTTTTGCAATCTTTACTACACACAGGCTAATCTTCATGATATTCTTGCCCTTATGAACCGAAACGAAAAAATTATCTTGATAATAGCTGCTGCAGCACATTTCTTCACCCATTTTTCCATGCTCTCCTTTCCTGCAATGGTAATGCCCTTGAGCCGGGATCTGGGTATCCCCGTATCCGAAGTAGTTGGACTGAGTTTCTGGATGTACTTTCTTTACGGTGTACTGGCGGCCCTGTGGGGCTGGATAAGCGACAGGTGGGGACACAAACCGGCCCTTGGGTCGGGGCTTGTTATCGCCGGCTTCGGGCTGGTGATGGCGGGGATCTATCCCTCCCTAAGTATGCTTGCCGTAAGTTTTGCTTTAGTGGGGGCCGGCTGTTCTTCCTATCATCCCTCCGGCACCGCCCTTGTAAGCCAGGGGATTAAAGAAAGGGGCCGCGCCCTGGGAATAACCGGAATCTGGGGAAGCGTTGGGATGGCCCTTGTTCCCTTTTCATTGGGCCTATTCAACTTTCTCATCGGCTGGCGAGGGGGCCTGATGATAGTAGGCGTCTTCGGCATACTATTGGGTATAGCCGGATTGTTTGCCCCCTTTCACATTGAAAAGGGAAGCGACCGCATGCAGACCGAACAGCTTGATGAGCGTACCGCCCGCAGGCTGTTTATCATCTTTGCCGTGGCCATGGTCTTCGGGGGGTTTCTGTTCAGAAGTTTTACCCTGATTCTGCCGGCCTTTCTGGAATACCGCTTGGGCGATATCAGTGAGCAGGTCCGATTGTGGGTATCCGAACATATAATCCCGGTAGAAGGCAGCACCGCCTTCAACACCCTTACCGCAAACATCGTTGCTACCTTTGTGTATGTGGTCGGTATATTAGGCCAATGGATCGGGGGGAGGGCCGCAGATCGGTTCAGCTTGAAACACACCTACTTTTTCTTTTTTCTTGCGGCAATACCCTTTTTGCTGGCTATTATCTTTTTCAAAAGCTGGGTACTCATTCCCGCTTCCGGCCTGTTTGTATTGTTCCTGCTCGGTATGCAGCCGGTCGAAAACAGCCTTGTGGCATTTTTGACCCCTGCGAAATGGAGGTCCATCGGTTTTGGGCTTAAATTCACCCTTGTGTTCGGGGCAGGGGCCTTTGGAGTAAAACTGGTAAGCTTTGTAGAAAAGAGCGCTGGACTTGAGTCGGTTATGCAGCTGAATCTGGTGTATAATATTGGTATTGTAATCGTAGCAGGAATACTACTTATTGTCGGAAGAAAAGTTACAATCCGCCACCATACTTGACCGATAAACTAATATTAAATTATTATATCGGTATGAAAATCACTATCGAGTATATGGGCTTTTTTCGAATAGAGGATGTTCCCAGTAATTCGACGATTGAAGTAGAACCGCACACTACGGTTTCAGGGCTGCTTGATAATCTGAAGGTAAAACCTGAACACCGAACTTATATTCGTCCGATTGTAAATCGTGAAAAAAAGTCCTTTGAATACACCCTTCAAGAGGGAGATAATCTTTTTCTCTATTTTCCTATCGGCGGAGGCTGATGCGGGTGTGAAGTAGGGCCGATTGCCGGGGTAATTCCGGGCTGATGCTTATAAGGCGGTGAGAATCAGATATAAGAGGTATCCCACATAAATAGAAACCAGTAATGCACCTTCAATCCGGTTGATTTTTGCGGGACGAGAGCGAGAACGAGAACGAAAGCTAAAGCTAATTACAAACAGCAACAGGGTCAGACCAGACATAACCATCCCGTCTCTGTAAAAAACCTCTTGCCCAGGAAATATCGGCTGTATTACGCCGGCAATCCCCACTACCGCAAGAGTGTTAAATAAGTTAGATCCCAACACATTGCCGAAAACTATATCAGGTTCATTCTTCTTGGTAGCTGCAATTGAAGATGCTAATTCCGGCAATGAGGTTCCTATAGCCACAATTGTCAAACCGATAACCAGATCACTTACACCGAAACTTTCGGCAATCTCAACCGCTCCCCACACTAACATTCTAGAGCTGGCTATAAGCACCACAAGTCCCAGGACAAGCTTGACAACTGACTTTGGAAGGGATACTTCACCTTGAGGAATATCCAGTTCCACTTCATTCACCAATACATCGGAGCGATTGTGCATACCTTGACGTATATTCCAGCCCATCACAAATAAAAAAACTATCAACAGGGTAACCGCTTCTCCGCGGGAGATATTTCCGTCTCTAATTTGCCAGATAGAGAGTGCCGTTATTGCGATTAAAATAGGTAGTTCTTTTCGAAGCACCTGTGAATGAACTACTATCGGGCACATAAGTGCGGTGGTACCAATAATGAGTGCAATATTGCTGATGTTCGAACCATATGCATTCCCGAGGGCGATACCCGGGTTGCCCTGGATAGAGGCCATGGTTGAAACAAGCAATTCAGGGGCTGAAGTGCCGAAACCAACCACTACCATCCCTATTAGTAAAGTCGGCACACCGAAGTACCTCGCTATAGCAGCAGCGCCTTCGACAAAGCGGTCTGCACTCCACACAAGCAATACTAGGCCCAGAAAAACCATTACAAAAGCTAAAAGCATGTTATCCGCCACATTGTTCTAGGATATTCACAAAAAAACCGGCCCTACAGTGAAGGCCGGTATTAAAAACTGCTGCTGGACGCTTACAGTTTTTCGATCTCGATGGCTTCAACGGGGCATGCATCGCAGGCATCTTTTGCTTCATCATATGCGTCATCGTCAAACTCTGCAATCGACATTACTCCGTCCATAGTTCCGCCGGCAGCTTCCGCTTTACCCTCGTCGTCTTCTACATAGTGATCGGGATCCATTGAATAACATACACCATCTGCGATGCACTTATCCTTATCAACTTTGATCTTGTACTTCATACATGATCCTCCTTAAAAGACTTCACTTTATTTTGTACTGCAATGACAGCTCATCTGTCAAGGCAAGTTCCTAACAAATATATCAATCTACCCAATCTATTGTACGCTGTACCGCTTTTTTCCAACCGTGTATGAGTTTCTCCCGTTTTACAGCAGTCATTTCAGGTTTCCACACCTTGCCGACCTTCCAGTTTTTCTTTAAATCCTCCAGGTCCTTCCAAAAACCCACTGCTAATCCGGCGGCATACGCGGCACCCAAAGCGGTGGTTTCGGTTACCTCTGGTCGAATTACGTTCACATTTAAGATATCCGACTGAAACTTCATTAACATTTCACTGGCCACCATACCGCCGTCTACCTTAAGATCATTAAGATGGACCTCTGAGTCCTTTTCCATCGCCTCAACAAGGTCTACAACCTGATATGCAGTTGCTTCTAATACTGCCCTGGCCATATGTGCTTTTGTGATGTAGTGGGTAAGTCCTGCAATTATTCCACGGGCACTGCTGTTCCAGTGAGGGGCAAAGAGCCCGGAAAAAGCCGGTACAATATAGATACCGCCGTTATCTTCAACCTGATCGGCAAGATCATTTATCTCCGGAGCATCATTTATCATTTTAAGGTTGTCCCGAAACCACTGCACCAACGATCCCGCAACCGCAATTGAACCTTCCAGCGCGTACACAGCCGGCTGATCTCCAATTTTAAAACCGACCGTTGTTAATAAGCCGTGCTTTGATTGCACTGGTTCCTCTCCGGTATTAAGAAGCAGGAACCCCCCCGTCCCATAGGTACTTTTTGCTTCACCGGGGGTATAACAGGTCTGACCAAACAGTGCCGCCTGCTGGTCCCCAAGGATTCCCGCCACAGGTATTTTTGTCCCAAAGGGCCCGTCCTCTGTGGTATAGCCGAAAAATGAAGGATCGCTGGAGGGACGAATTTCCGGAAGCATTGAGGGGTTTACTTCCATTACCTTCATCATATCAGTGTCCCATTCAAGGGTATTTATATTCATCATCATGGTACGGGCGGCGTTCGTTACATCGGTAATATGAGAGCCGCCCTTCGGACCTCCGGTTAAACACCACACAACCCATGTATCAATGGTCCCGAAGATTGCATCTCCCTTTTCCGCAGCGGCCTTTGCCTCCGGTACATTATCCATAATCCATTTTATCTTCGGTCCGGCAAAATAGGTTGCCAAAGGAAGGCCTACTTTTTCTCTAAAACAATCCTTGTCGCCGTTTTCTGCCAGTTCTTCAATAGTTTTAGATGTTCTCGTGTCCTGCCACACTATTGCATTGTAATAGGGCTTTCCGGTATTTTTATCCCATACAATAGTTGTTTCCCTTTGATTGGTGATGCCGATAGAGGCAATCTCTTCCGCCTTTGCCCCTGCCTTTTTCAAGGTCTCCTTTATTACATCCTGAGTACGGTCCCAAATCTCCAGCGGATCATGTTCCACCCAGCCGGCCCTGGGAAAATACTGCTTATGTTCAAGCTGATGAGAAGCAACTATTTGACCGCCTTTATCAAAGAGGATAAAACGCGAGCTGGTTGTTCCCTGGTCAATCGATCCAACGTATTTCTTTTCACCCATATGTTCACTCCTCGTGCATTTTGATGATCATTTTATAACTACTCAGAGTAGCTGTCAAGAAAACGTTATTATTAATTCTCAATAGAACATATTAAAAGTAACTTTTAGAACATAAACAAACATAAAATCATTGACAAACGATAATTGTAAAATTAGAATATCAAACATAACCAGTGGAGTAATATATGACAGAATCCTATATACCGGCGGACAGGCAGTCCAGAATCCAAAAACTCATTCAGGAACAGGGTATAGTAAAGGTCGCTGAACTAAGTAAAATGTTTGGAGTTACCGAGCTCACCATTCGACGGGACCTCGATGTTCTGGAAAAGCACGGGGTCCTTGACCGGACCCACGGCGGCGCTATTCTGCGACACAGAATGCGTATAGAACCTCTGTACACTGAAAAAGATCAGATAAACCGCGGATCCAAAGAACTAATAGGACAGTCAGTAAATCAATTTGTTGAGGAAGGGGATACTCTTCTGATCAATACCGGTTCAACCACCGCCCAAGTCTTGCGTCATCTTTCCGGAAAAAAGCTTCGGGTAATTACCAGTAACGCCGGAGCGGTGGTCGAGGTAAAAGACCCGGATGTTGAACTTATTCTTACGGGCGGCCTGTTCAGGCGCCAATCCAATTCATTGATTGGCGGATTTGCCCACTGCGTACTGAACCATATATGCGGCAGCAAGGCGATCATCGGTATAGATGGTATAAGTATCAACTACGGCCTCACCACTCCCATCCACCAGGAGGCGGAGGTAACCCGTCTGATGATAGAACGCACCCAGGGCCCGGTAATTGTTGTTGCCGACCACACAAAAATGGGAGTTGTCTCTAACTTTGTTACTGCCCCGATCGATAAAATCAGTATGCTGATTACCGATAAAAATATCGAAAACAACTTCCGTGAAGAACTTGAACATCACAACATCAAAGTGGTAATCGCTGAAGAGGCGCTTCAATAACACACTATCAACAATAACACACTATCAACAATAACACACTATTAACATGCTACATCAGCAATAACATGCTACATCAGCAATAACATGCTACATTAGAAGGCCCAATAAAAAAGCCGCCGGAACTACACTGCTTTTAGTGTATCACCTTCCGACGGCCCTCTGTTTTAAATCCCTTTGTCTTAACTAGTGATAATTATTCCGTAATTATTCCCAGTATTTTTTCATTCGTTTACGCAGTACGGCGGTATAGGCGTCCCAGTCTTTTATAGGTTCCCGGGCAACACCTTCTTCCACTGCTTTTCTCGCCACGGCAGTTGCTTCCCACTCGATGACCCGCGGATCAAAGGGTTTAGGAACAATGTATTTTCTACCGAAGGTGAACTCGGTGTTGTTATACGCCTTCCTTACCACATCAGGTACCGGCTCTTTTGCCAGCGCAGCTAAGGCCTGGGCCGCGGCAATCTTCATTCCCTCGGTGATATTCGTTGCTCGAACGTCGAGGGCACCGCGAAAAATAAACGGAAAACCGAGCACATTATTAATCTGGTTCGGAAAATCGCTTCGTCCGGTGGCCATGATTACATCATCCCGGGTTTCAATAGCCAAATCATAGGTAATTTCTGGGTCCGGGTTGGCCATGGCAAACACGATCGGATCATTGTTCATCGATTTAAGCATTTCCGGAGTAACCGCATCCTTTACCGATACACCGATAAAGGCGTCGGCACCGCGCATTGCCTCTTCAAGGGTACGGAGTTCAGTATCTCTTGCAAACTCCTCCTTTTCAGCGTTCAGCTTACCCGGACGTCCATTGTAAATTACCCCCTTGCTGTCGCACAATACGAGGTTTTCCTTCTTGACCCCCATTTCTACAAAAAGGCGGGCACAGGAAATACCGGCTGCCCCTGCTCCGTTAAACACAACCTTTATTTCATCAATTTTTTTACCATTTATTTCCAGAGCATTCAGCAATCCCGCGGCGCTGATAATAGCGGTACCGTGCTGGTCGTCATGAAAAATTGGTATATTGGTGATTTTCTTCAGCTCGTTTTCAATCCGAAAGCAGTCCGGAGCTTTAATATCCTCAAGGTTGATACCACCAAAGGTAGGCTCCATAAGCTTCACAGTTTTAATAATTTCATCGGGATCTTCCGTGTCAAGCTCTATGTCGAACACATCGACATCGGCGAAGCGTTTGAACAGTACACCCTTTCCTTCCATAACGGGCTTACTGGCCAGGGCCCCCTGGTTTCCCAGTCCTAAAATAGCGGTACCATTGGAAACTACAGCTACAAGATTTCCCCGGTTGGTATATTTAAACCCATCTTCAGAATTTCCGGCAATTTCCATTACCGGCTTGGCAACTCCTGGGGTGTAAGCAAGCGATAGATCATCGGAGGTCTGGCAGGGCTTTGTTGCAACTACCGCCAGTTTTCCGGGCTGTCCCTCTGAATGATATTTAAGGGCTTTCTCTTTTAAGTCCATGGTTTCTCCTTATTTTTCAAAATCGAAGGTGTAGGGCAGATTGTATTTGTCCCGTACCTCAATTATTTCCTGCTGCAGCTTAGTATCTACCCTGGCGCCCTTATCTTTTCGGAACAACCAGGCCTCATGCTCTTTTTCACCGGCGGTGTAAATTTTATCGGCCTCGGGCATTCTTTCGGAATTTCTCAGCTTACGCATTATGTCGCCGGCAACCCGTTTGAACACATCCAACCCAAGGAAGGCCTCAATATCAATTGCGATGAAGAAGTGACCAAGGGGATAGGGAATTTTATTGCCCTTTTCATCGTACCCAAGAAGGTCCTTGAGATATTTTCCATCCTGCAGTGCAGCAGATAAAACCTCGACCACCGTAGCGTATCCATAGCCTTTATATCCACCGGTCTCCTCTCCAATTCCGCCTAGGGGAGCAAGGGCCGCAGTGCCTGCGATCAGGTCCTTCAGTACCTGGGTTGAATCGGTTTTCGACTTGCCGTCTTTACCAAGAACCCAGCCTTCGGGCAGGTCTTTTCCAAGCCGTGAATAGGACTCAATTTTACCCCGCTGTGAAACGGAAGTAGCACAGTCCAATACAAAGGGAAAGTCTTCATCGGTAGGAAATCCGATTGTCAGCGGATTGGTCCCGAGCATATTTTCAACCCCAAAGGTCGGCGCAATCGAAGGCCGTGCATTGGTGCCGGTAATACCTACCATACCGTTCTCTATTGCCATTAAGGAATAATACCCGGCAATTCCATAGTGGGTTGTATTTCGCACTGCCACCATTCCCATGCCGTACTCTTTTGCCTTATCAATGGCCATTTGCATTGATTTTTTTCCAATAACATGTCCCATACCATTGTGCCCGTCAACTACTGCGGTGGTAGGACCATCCTTCACAACCTCAAAGTTCGTCTTGGTATTGAGGATCCCATCATTTATTCTGTCGATATAGATACGTTTAAATCTACCGATTCCATGTGAGTCGATACCACGTTTATCGGAAGTAATTAGTACATCCGCACTCACCGCCGCATCTTCCCTGGGAATACCTATCGCCTCAAAGGCATCCGTCATAAACCTTTCTAACAGATCAAAATCGACCCATACAAAATCTTCAGCCATACATTCTCCTCCTAATCTCAACCGGTTAGTTCCGGTAAAATATTATTTCATGATCGTTTTTGTTTGTCAATGTATTTTTGTATACTTTTTTGTTTGTTTCAATCATCCTCACTACTGCAAGCCCCTTCATCACCGAGACTCACCTCAAACTTCTCCATTTCAGCATTTAACTCATTGATACTCTCACTATTCTCACTGTTCAGCTGATTTACCTTTGTTATAAGTGTTTCAATTTCACCCATCTCTTTATCAAGTTCCTCAATTTCTTCATTCACACTACCGCCTATCGAATACACATTTTTTATTGATTCGGCATTGTCGTTGATACTTGAATGGATCGCTTCCGTTTTTTCCTGGATGTCGTTTGTGGCGGTGTTAAGGGAGTTCATTGCATTCATAATTTCGTTACTGCCAAGAGATATCTCCTGAATACTGGAACTTATCTCCGAGAGGGCATCATCGGAACTCTTAGTTTCAGTCAGGATCTGCTGAAAGTCGGACAAGAGCTCTATACTGCCGTCATACACTTCATTCACCCGCTCCGCCATTCCATTCATTGTTTCGCGGATCTTTTTTGAATTTGCATTGGTTGATTCAGCCAGCTTTCGGATTTCCTCGGCAACTACGGCGAAACCGCGTCCGGCATCTCCGGCGTGGGCTGCCTCAATAGCGGCGTTCATTGCTAAAAGGTTAGTCTGACTGGCGATATTGTTGATGATGGCAATAACATCCCCAACTTCTTTCGCCCCCTGGGCGTTCTCTTTTATAAGTTCATTATTGTGCTCTATTTTCTTACCACCCTTCTCCGTAATTTCAACCATTTGAGCACTTGCGGCTTTCCTTTTTTTGGCGATTTCAACTACATTCTCTATTGAAGCGTTCATCTCCTCTACCGAAGCGGTAGATTCGTTTACCGAAGAGGACTGATGTTCTATGTGTTCGGCAAAACTATCCAGATTTTCCTTAATACTCTCGGTAGCGGTTTCACTATTTTTTAGAGTCTCTATCATCTGTTTATATTTTTGATTGAGCCCGTCCACTTTTCTCATGATATACTGCACGGCCTGGACGGAGGCTTCAGAGGCCTGGTCCACCTCACCCTTCTGCGCACTTGTACGCTCGGAAAGTCCCTGTATTTGTCCTATCATGCCGCAAAAGAGTTGTAGAAAACCATTTATCGACGTGGAGATTTCAGTTATTTCATCCCGTCCCTCTTCGGAAAGCTGCTTGGTGAGGTCTCCGCTTTCAAGACGTGTGATCCCTTCCTGCAGCAGTACTATTCTTCGCCGGAGGTGTCGAATTATATTGAAGGACATAATCAAAACCACAACCACAATTGCCGCTGCTAAAGCAAATACAATCATACGACTGGAAGACTCTCTCTCGCCGGCGGCAGACTGAATATTTTCTATAATAACATCCAATTGCGTGCTTACCCTGGTACTAAAATTCTTCGAAAGTGTTTCCACACTATCGAGGGTTGTTTGTATAAGATCGTCCTCATAATATGCCGATGCTTCGAATAACCCCGGGAGGTAGGTTGTGTAGGTCTGTTCCAACTCCTCTACACTGTTCCGTAACTCGGAAATTTTATCGTCGTTCATTAAGAACATATTTTCCAGGGTAGTTGTATCACTCTCTATACTGCTGCTCTCCTTCATAAACTCTTGATACAGGGGCAGCTGAAAAAAACTCCGCATCTCCTGACGCATTGCTTTATAGTGTTCTTGAAAAGCTGCATGCTCTTCCACAAGCTCCGATCCAAACATCATCTTGTCCAACTGAAGGTTCGTCTCGTATACATGGGACTTTAAATCCTTCAGAGAGCTAATCAAGTTGTTATAATTCTCATTTAATCGAAGCTGGTAAAACAGCATCCCCGAAATAAGAATAAGACCAATTAAGAAAATTGTTATTAGACTTAATAAACGGGTCTTAATTTTCATCCGAATCTCCCAACTGTTGTATTTTGATACACCGAGTCATATTGAAACGAGAAAGAAAGGGCCCTGGAAGCTCCAGGGCCCACATTACATCAGGTTTTAGTTACCCTGCCATTCACTCAACAGCTGGTCATAAGGAACTGTTTTTGGATCTTCGTCGGGTCGTTCGGCCTTCGGCGAACCGGGCTGGTTGAGCCAGTATTCCGGATCTCGGGGTTCGTTCAACTCGGGTGAGAACTGTACAAGGTTCATCTTGCCCATCAGGTCGTCCATGGCAGCCGCCAGGTTGTCCATTGATTCCTGAGGAGTGGTCTGACCGGTAACAGCGGTAGCTATGTTCTTCCACCATTGTTCGGCAAGCAGCGGATAGTGCGGTACGTTCGGACCGGAGTCTGTCCACATGTATTCAACCGGAGATTTGTAGAAGGTGATGATACCACCGTAGGTGTGCTTCTTTTCTTCTTCTGCCAGGTAATCGGACTCAACAGTACTTCGGCGTACCGGAGTTCGTCCAACCAGGAACTTCTTGAGGCTGACGGACTTTGAAACTGCGAACTGTGCCCACAGCCATGCTGCGGCTCTCTCGTCGCCCTTTACACTGTTTTTCAGGATGGTCCAGCTTCCGGCGTCCTGATATCCAATCTTCATACCTTCGTCCCAGTACTTACCGTGGGGAGTCGGAGCAACACGCCATAGAGGTGTGCCGTCGTCGTCGGTTACGGGGCTGTCGGGATCGTTGAAGGCCGGGTCTGCGAGCCAGGTGATGTACTGGAAGGGGCGCTGGGCTACATTGCCACGAGAGGGGGTAGGTCCGGCTTCCGACCAGGTCATTGATGCAGCGTAGGGAGGTGCATAATTCTTCATCCAGTCAACATATTTGGTAAGTGCATATACAGCGGCCGGGCCGTTTGCAGCACCACCGCGGGATACGGATGCGCCAACCGGAATCTTGTTCTCTACACGGATTCCCCATTCATCAACAGGAAGACCGTTCGGAATACCTTTGTCGCCGGCGCCCGCAATCGAGAGCCATGCATCGGTAAAACGCCAACCCAAAGAAGGTGATTTTTTACCATAGTCCATGTGGCCGAACACTTCTACGCCGTCGATGGTTCCATCGCCGTTGACTTCGTTGGTGAAGAAGTTGGCAATGTCTTCGTAGGCGGCCCAGTTTACCGGAACACCCAGTTCATAGCCGTAGATCTCTTCGAACTGTGCTTTGATCTCGGGATCGGTGAACCAGTCGTAGCGGAACCAATACAGGTTTGCAAACTGCTGGTCCGGAAGCTGCAGCTGGTTGCCGTCGTAATCCTGACCAAATTCAGGGTTAAGCCAATCGTTAATGTCGAGCATCGGATTGGTGACTGCGGCGCCTTCGCCAACCATGTAGTTGTTCAGGTTGAGGGCACTATTTGCACGCAGGTGGGTACCGATGAGGTCGGCATCGTTTACATAGATATCATACAGCTTTCGGCCGGTCTGGATCTGACGTTGTACTCGGTCGACAACCTCGCCTTCACCAATGATATCGTGGGTTACTTTAATACCGGTAATCTCTTCAAAAGCCTTTGCCAGTACATCGGATTCCCATTTGTGAGTGGCAATACCTTCGGCGACCGATTTGATATGCATACCGCGGTACGGCTCGGCGGCTTTCGCAAACCACTCTAACTCTTCTCGTTGCTCTTCTTCAGAAAGGACCGACGGTTGAAACTCCCCGACCCATTTCTCGATTACTTCGCTGCTTTCTTCGGCCGTCATTTCTTCCTGCTGGCCTTCGCCAAACAGAGTCGACGGTACGATGAGCAGCATTACTGCGATTAGCAGTACAAGAGCTTTTCTCATAACACTCTCCTTTATTGTGTATTTTTTGGTCCTCATTGGATCCTTAACAGGACTTTGATGTTCATTACGTGCCAACCAAGGCTTGTCAGCCCCATTTGAACTCAACGAAGAACCAGATTGCCGCGATTACTACTGTGATTAAGAGCATGCTTTCCCCAAAAATTCCTAGCCAAATGAGGAAAATAGCGATAGTCGACAGTATTCCAATAAACAGGCGGTCCCCCCGACCGGTCTCGATCGGGAGAAAGCCCTTTCTATCAACATTCGGGCTGAATTTGTTCAATACGCCCAGAAAGGCAATCGAACCGAAAATAGCAATGAAAAACAGCCCGCTGTACCATGTCCAATACATCCACCCAAAGGTTTGAATTAACCAGTCTATCATTTGTTACACCCTTCCCAGGGCAAAGCCCTTGGCCATGTAGTTTCGTACGAAATATACGACTATTGCGCCGGGTATGATTGTCAGCACACCAGCAGCGGCCAACAGTCCCCATTGCACACCCTCCGCCCCTATACCGACGGTCAGGGTAACTACTACCGGCTTTGCCTCAGTAATAGTAGCTGCTTTGGCGATAATCAGTTCAACCCATGAAAAGGTGAAACTGAAGAAGGCGGTTACACCGATACCCGGTGCGACCAGCGGAAAGAAAATCTTTCGGAAGAAGTGGGGGAAGCTGTATCCGTCCACAAAGGCCGTTTCATCAATCTCCTTTGGAATACCCGACATAAAACCTTCTAATATCCAGATGGCAAGGGGTATGTTGAACAAACAGTGACCCAGGGCTACCGCCATGTGGGTATCGTGGATATGCAATGTGTAGAACAGCTCGGTGAAGGGGACGATAAAGATCGCCGGGGGAGCCATTCGGTTGGTCAGAAGCCAGAAGAACAGGTGCTTGTCGCCGAGGAAGTTGTAGCGAGAAAAGGCATACGCCCCTGGAATAGCAACGATCAGCACTATTACTACATTCATAAACACGTAGATAAGGGAGTTCTTAAAGCTGTTCATCCAGACTTCGGAGGTGAAAATTTCTTTATAATTATTGAAGGTCAATTCCTTCGGAAAGAAGGATAGACCGCTCAATATTTCGGTATCATACTTCAAGGAGGTGATCAGCATCCAATAGATCGGGATGAACAACAGTATGAAGTAGACAACTAAAAATATATATCGTTTCTGTAGTTTCTTTTGATCTCGTCTCATGCCTTTTGACTCTCCCCTGAACCTAATTTATTGAGCAATTGAAAGAATACATAACTCATTACAATTACTATGAAGAGATAGATGAGTGATGAAGCTCCGGCATATCCAAGCTCGTAGGATTGGGCTTTTCGAGCTACAAACAAACTCATAAAGGTCGTTGTGTTTCCAGGTCCTCCGCCGGTTAACAGCAGCGGTTCGGCGTAAATCTTAAAGGAATCCATAAACCGGAGCAGAAACCCGAGTACCAGTACCGGCCGCAGTTTCGGCAGGATTACGTAGCGAAATACTTTCCAGCGGGAAGCACCATCGATCTCAGCTGCTCTATAAAAAGCATCTGGAATCGCCAGGTAACCGGCATAGGAGAGTAGTGCGACCAGAGGAGTCCAGTGCCACACATCCAGCAGGAAAAGAGTAACAGGAGCATCTACCGGGTCCAGCGATACGTTGTATTCGTATCCCACCCAACTCAAAACTTCAGCTATCAAACCGATATCGGACTGACTGAACAGTCGCCATACAATTCCTACAACGTTATAGGGTATCAACAAAGGAATACCCAGGAGTACCAGGGATATTGCTACCCCGATGCCCTTCTTCGGCATTGAAAGGGCAATTGCAATTCCCAAAGGTATTTCAACTGCAAGTATAGATATGCTGAACAATAACTGCCGACCGAGGGCCCCCTGGAATGCAGGGTCCCGCATAACCTGTACAAAATTCGCAAAACCTACAAACTCGGGTATAGAACCGGAGAAAATATAGTGCAGCGAGTAATTCACTACCGTCATCAACGGGATAAACGCACTCAGCGCCATTACAGCTAAGGCAGGTACTAAAAACAGCCATGCTCTATTATCATATTTCATTCATCAACCTCCAAACTTAAATCTGTGCATGCTGTCATCAGATTACTTTTTTTCCATCTTTGTAGAACTTCACTTCCTCTTCGGGAAAAGAGAGCCAGGCTACATCACCTTCATTTACTTCCATTGTTTCCGGGGCGCGGCTTTTCACATCTAAAGTATCTAAAGTCGTAGTAACGATCTTGTAGGCTCCGGTATCCTCTACCAGCTTCACTACGCCGGACACTGCGTTCTTAGACTTTTCCAGCCCGAACTTTATATATTCCGGACGGATACCGAAGGTAAACTCATCACCATGCTCTAGGAGGCTTGATGCCCTTTTTTTACTAATGTTAAAGGAGGTGCCGTTAAACTTTACAGTACCGCTTTCATCGACACTGCACTCCATCATATTCATGCCCGGGCTCCCAATAAAATACCCGATAAAAGTACTCTGCGGATCTTCATGCAAATCTTTCGGAGTTCCGGTTTGATCTATCTTCCCTACCTGCATAACCGTAACTTCCTCTGCAAAGGTCAGAGCTTCGTGCTGGTCGTGGGTTACATAGATCATGGTAAAATTAAGTTCTTTCTGCACTTGCTTCAGTTTACGCCTCAAGCCCCACTGTGCCTTCGGGTCAATAACCGTCAAAGGTTCATCCAGAAGCACCGCCGCTGTATTGGGGCGTACAATGCCCCGACCGAGGGACACTTTCTGTTTGTCCGCGGGGTTCAACTTTCCCGCCGGAACCTTCAGAAGACTGGAAATCTCCATTATCTCGGCTACTTCGTATACCCGCTTGCGAATGGTAGCACTGTCAACCCCGTCATTTGCCAAAGGAAAGGCGATATTTCCGTACACATTCATCGAATCGTACACCACCGGAAACTGGAACACCTGGGCGATATGCCGTTCCTTCGCCGACAGTTCGGTTACATCCTTTCCGTCAAATAACACTTGCCCCTTAGTGGGAGTGGTAAGTCCTGAAATGATCTTTAACAAGGTTGTCTTTCCGCAGCCGGAAGGACCGAGCAGCGCAACCGCCGAACCGTTTTCATAAGTTACATTGATATCTTCCACCGCGTATTGGGGGTTCTCTGTTTTCCCCTCCTCGATGTCGTAACTATGCCATATATCTTTTAACTGAATAGTCGCCATATTGTTACTCTACCCTCCGTTTACTGTTTTCGCGCATAGTTTATGAGTATCTGTATCAAACACGTAGAAACGCTCAGGATCGAGATACAATTTCATGGTCTCTCCGATTCCGTACGAAACCAGCTCCTGCATCAACACAATAATGTTCTTCCCCCGATGGTCTACATGCAGCTCGGTGTCGGAACCGACCGCTTCGGATAGCTGTACAGTCCCATCGATCTCAAACATCGAATCCGATTCCCGGTTCGTAGTAACCATATGTGCGTGAATCCCGAGGTAGTATGTGTCCTTTTTGAGTGTTTCATGAAGATGACTCACATCAACTTTGAACTGATCGGTTACTTTGATGAACAGGCGACCCTCCTCTTCCACCTTGTGGCCTTCAAGAATGTTCATAGTCGGATAGCTAAAGTACTCTCCAACTTCAACAAACTCCGGGTTGTGATACACATCCTTTACAGGACCGTACTGCAAAATCTTTCCCTCATGCATAAACCCTACGTGGGAGGCCATTCCCAGCGCATCAACAGGCTCGGGAGTTGCATAGACCAACGCTCCGCCCTTTTCACGGAAAATAAGCTTCAACTCGCTTCGCAGCTCTTCCCGCAGTTTATAGTCCAGATTTGCCAGAGGTTCATCTAGGAACACGTACTTTGTGCCCTTGCAAAGGGCCCGAGCCAAGGCAGTTCGCTGCTGTTGGCCGCCGCTCACCTCCTGGGGCAGGTGATCGAGGATGTGACTGATGCCCAGCAAATCTGCATTCGAGCGCACCTGTTTGTCGATCTCCTTTTCGCTAACCTTCGTTTTTGCAACCCGTAGGGGAGAGGCAATATTTTCATAAATAGTAAATGATGGATAGTTTACAAACTGCTGGTATACCATCGCTATGTTCCGTTTTTGTACGGAGAGCCTGGTCACATCTACCCCATCAAAGTAGATTTTACCGCTGCTTGGTTTTTCGATACCTGCAAGTAAGCGCAACAGCGTGGTCTTGCCCGAGCCGGTTGGAGCCAGCAACACGGAGAAATCTCCGTCGTTTACCTCCAAATTCACATTTTCCAGCTTCGCATACCCCGACTGGTGGAGCTTAGTCACATTTTCAACAACAATGCCCATGGAGAATTTCCTCCGATGTATATAATATTAAGAATATTTTAGCACGCTTTATTGAGCTGTCAAGTAAAAAACGTTAATTTTCGTTCACCTTAAACGATAAAAAATGACTTATTGTTCACAAACGTTCATCTCTTTATTGACAACTTCCTATTGTCTATTTACGATTAGAGCATGAGCGGATCACAATCAAGAGAAGTGTATGATCTCACCGTTATCGGTGCCGGTGTAAGCGGTGCGGCTGTAGCCCGCCGTTTATCAATGTACGATATAAAAGTCGCCCTTTTAGAAAAGGAAACCGACGTATCCTTCGGCACATCGAAGGCCAATTCAGGAATAATTCACGGCGGTTTTCACCATGACCCCACCCTTTTGAAGGCGCGCTTGGAGCTCCAGGGCAACCTCATGTTCGACCAGCTCCAGAGGGAACTTCACTTTCCCTTTGCCCGTTGCGGTATTCTCGTGGCTGCAATGAATGAGGAAGAGATGAAAACTGTGCAGTACCTCTACGACCGGGGCCGGAGGAACGGGGCAATCGGTATTGAACTCTGTTCCAGGGAACGAATACTCGATTTGGAGCCCAAGCTCACCAGCGACGTAGTCGGAGGGCTCTACGCACCCGGGGGAGGAATAATAGAACCCTACCGCTTTGTGTTTGCCCTGGTGGAGTCTGCCCAACACAACGGGGTAAGGCTCATAACCAATTTTGAAGTACACCGGGCCGAATATAAGGAAGGATTGTTTGAGCTGCAGTCAAAGAAGGGCGACAGGGTCTATTCACGCTATGTCGTAAATGCCGCCGGCTTGTACGCCGATGAGGTATCAAAACTTTTTGCAGCGGAAGAATATACCATTACACCCCGAAAGGGAGAATATTATTTGCTGGACAGAATGACAAAAGCCTGTCCGGGAAAGGTACTGTTTCCGGTACCAAACTCCGTATCAAAGGGAATGCTGGTTATTCCTACGGTGGAGGGGACCGTTCTCGTCGGCCCGACAGCTGAAGATATCCACGAAAAAGACGACCTTTCAACATCCAGCACCAAATTAAAAGCGATATTCGACTCAGCCCGGCAGATGATACCCAAAGTATCAACCAAAGATGTAATCACCGCCTTCTCGGGTTTACGCCCAGCGTTGCCGGGGGGAGATTTCTACATAGAGGCCAGTAAAAAGGTCCCTCACTTTATACATGTAGCCGGTATCCAGTCGCCGGGCCTCACCGCCGCACCGGCAATCGCCGAATATGTAAAGGACATTCTTAAAGAGGAAGGACTTACCCTACAGGAGCGCAGCGACTATGATCCGAATGTAAACGCAGTCCCGCGTATAAGAAACAAAAACTCCTACGATATAGACAAACTAATAAAGGAGAACCCCGCCTACGGCAATATTGTCTGCCGGTGTGAAAACATTTCGGAGGCGGAAATTGTAGAAGCCGTTAGGCGGGGACACGATACCCTAGACGGAATTAAATTCTTTACCAGGTCTGGTATGGGCCGGTGCCAGGGTGGTTTCTGTACAGGAAAGATAATTGAAATTATAATGCGTGAAACCGGTAAGAGCTATAGTGAAATAACTAAGCGTGGAAAAGAGAGTACGGTTATTTGGAGATCCTTATGCGAACAGAACAAATAGATACACTTGTTATCGGCGGGGGTGCCGCCGGAATGTCCGCGGCCGCTACTGTTTCTGCAGCCGGTTTTACTACGGCCCTGGTAGAACGGGAAGATGAGCTCGGCGGAGTCCTTTTACAGTGCATTCACAACGGCTTTGGGCTGCACGAGTTTAAGGAAGAGTTAACCGGTCCGGAATATGCCGAAAGGTGGGTCCGCAACATTGAAAGCTCCGAGGTAAAGGTATTCTGCGGAACCACCATCATGGAGATGTCCCTGTTGGAGGACGGCCGCAAGGAGTGCTTTGGTTACTCCCCGGAATACGGAGTGCTGAAGTTCGTTACCAAAACGGTGGTACTTGCAATGGGATGCCGGGAGCGAAACCGCGGGAACGTGATGATTCCAGGTACCCGGCCGGCCGGTGTGTATACCGCAGGGCTCGCCCAGCGTCTTGTCAATATGAACGGCTACATCCCCGGTAAAGACGTGGTAATCGTCGGTTCGGGAGATATAGGCCTCATCATGGCCCGACGCATGCAGTGGGTCGGCAGCACTGTCCACGCCGTAGTCGAAATACAGCCGTACCCTTCAGGGTTGACCCGTAATATCTCCCAGTGTCTAAACGATTTTAAAATTCCACTCTACCTGAGTCACGTAGTATCAAAGATTTACGGGAAAGAACGGGTTGAAGCTGTTGATATTACTCCGCTGGAAAACGGAGTTCCCAATCACGATAAAACCTTCCAAATTACCTGCGATACCCTGTTGTTGTCGGTAGGACTGATACCGGAAAATGAACTCTCTAAACAAGTCGGTATCGAACTAAATTCATTGACCAACGGCCCAACGGTCGACAGCATGCTTATGACCTCAATCGAGGGAGTATTCTCCGCCGGCAATGTACTTCATGTTCATGACCTGGTGGATTTTGTAAGCGCCGAAGCCCGGCTTGCCGGGGAAAACGTTATTGAATACCTTAAGGGAAAACGGCCCGAACGGGAGCTCAGTATCAAACCGGGCGCTAATATCCGCTATGTAAATCCGACCCGCATCAATCCGGATGCGGAAAGCGACATTTATATGCGCCCCCTCGTTGTTTCAAATAACGCCCGTATACAGTTACAGGTGAACGGTGAAGTGGTAAAAAGGCAGAAAAAGCCCCATGTGCAGCCGAGTGAAATGATTAAACTAAAAATTACTCCGAAGATTTTTCAGGACATTGAAATTACACCCGATTCAAAAGTGGAGGTAACACTTCAGGATGAACCCTAATAAAAATACAAAAGAAATGATCTGTATTGTATGCCCTGTAGGCTGCCACCTCCAAGTTACGGTAGATAAAGATGAGGTAAAGGTTACCGGCAACCGTTGTCCCAGGGGTGAAGAATACGCCCGCGAAGAAATATTAGCACCGAAACGGGTAGTCACAGCCACCTGCAGGCTGGAAAATGAGCAGCACCCCCGTCTCCCGGTAAAAACCGATGCCCCCCTGCCCTTCGAGCACATCAACGAACTGCTTGACAGGGTGTACGAACTGTCCCTGCCCACACCCATAAAAACCGGAGACATATTAATAGAGGATTTTAAGGGGACCGGGGTAAATCTTGTGGCTTCACGTTCGATAGAGTAGCCGCCTTTACTTAAGCCCTGTTTCAAGATGCCGCACCGGTCCGAATATCGAAGCTCTGTGCAGCTACATCGGCATATAACTCGGCGATTCGCCGGCCCTTATGCCACCGAATATGTACAATATGATCGGCACTCGGTAAAAGCTCATAACTACCGTCAAAGGCCTCGCATTCGTTTCTGAACTTCATAAGCTCACCCAGACGCTGTACAACCGGCCGCTCTACTTCGGCGGAAACCTCCTCGACGGTATAGTTGTGCCGATTGATATTTCGACCCATCTGAGTTTTTTCAACAAGTTCGATATCGTTCTTACCAGCCAAAGCCCCCACATAGTAGACCTGGGGAATACCGGGAGTAAAGAACTGCAGTGCCCGGGCCAACACATACGCCCCGTCATCCTCACCAAGGGCGGAATAATAGGTGCAGTTTATCTGATACACATCGAGATTCTGGTACTTGGAAGTGTTGTAAATGCGTTTTACATTGGCCCCTTTGCTGTACACGTTCTCCTTTGTGCGCTCCATCTCCTCTTCCGTCATAAGACCGCGTACATCAACCACCCCTATGCCGTCATGGGTATCGAGGGTCGTAAACTGATTACGGGGACAGATAGAAAGCCAGCGCTTTAGGTTTCGTGCATCACCATCGTAGAGAGCCTGCAGTACCAGCATCGGCAAGGCGAAATCGTATACCGGATACCCGTGTTCGGCGATGCGCTTCTGCATGGTGTAGTGCTCATGCACCTCCGGCAACAGCAGCGCCCCGTAGTCTTTGATACTGTCTCTCGCGAAAGAGAGATGCTCCCATACCTCCGGTTCAACAAAAAAACAGTTGGTGCCGGGCTTTTTTGTCGTATAGGCAAAGGCGTCCAGACGGATCATATTTGCACCGCGGCTGCATAAATTCTGTAGGAACTCGCGGATAAGCCCTCGAGCTGTCTCGCTCCGGAGATTAAGATCTATCTGTTCGAAATCAAAGGTGCACCAAATCTTTTCCCTGCTTCCATCGGCAAACTCTATCTCCTGGTAAGGGGGGCGGGGCTTACGGGTATAAATTTTCTCGAGGTCCTGATCAGTAGGCCCGCCCTCCGGCCAAAAATCCTTAAAACGGATAAACAGGTCCGACCACTTTGAATCATCCTTTTTCTGTAAAAAATCCTGAAAGTACTCCGAGCGTCGGGAGATGTGATTGACCATCATATCGACCATCACATCATAATCCTTGGAGAGCGATTCAATATCACCCCAGTCCCCGAAAGGGGGATCTACTTCGTTGTAGGTAAGCGGGGCAAATCCGCGGTCCCCGGAGGAGGGATAAAAGGGAAGAATATGCACCCCCCCGAAAAGCCCCGGCAGATATTCGGAAAGGATCCTCCGTAAATCGGATAAGTTATCACCCAAACTATCGGGATACGTAATGAGCTGGCAGGAGTTTCGTACGGGCATGATGGACCTCTTATTGTATTTTATCTTACGCCATTATAAAAGATTGAATATCTTTTTCAACCTGTCCGGTTCTGCCCCATCGACATGCTTCACAAACAGGTCCCACTGGGCCCGTTCTCGGCGAAACTCCGAGTCAACCTCTCCCCGATCGATTCTATCCTCCAGATCGAGGAGTTCACCTATTCCTTCTTCAACTATATACCGCGCAGCTGGTTCGTTACCGTGAATCACAAACTCACACGCCTTGAGAAGTGCGGCAAAAGCAGCTTGGGCCCTTGCGAGCTCTCCGGCAAACACACCGGGCATTGGATCAATCTGATGTTTCACATCCAGGATACCCGCCAAACGCTGAAACACAACAAGCCGATACATATCTCCGATAAAACGGGTGGCGGCGGTCTTCTGCTCCGCCCCCGAGACCGACGATTTATAATGGGCTATTCTCAAATCAGGGTTGAAAATCGCCCGTATTCCATAGGAAAGCCCCGAAAAGTAGAACTGCTGGTCCTCCGCGCGACCTACCCAGGAAAAGGTGAACGGGAGAGCACTTCGGAGGCCATGATTGCTGATTCCATACCCCCCGCCCTTCACAACCGGATGGGATATACCTTCTTCCACTGAATCAACAGTATTATATAGAGCTGTCATACGCCCGTGGGCAAAGGATTTCTGAAAAAACATATTCGGCCCGGTCCAGGTGTTCGGAATAGTCACATCCGGGGCCCGCATCGCCTTGGAAAAACCAAGCTTATCGATGTCGGTGCTGTTCATGTATTCCCCTTCATTCACCGCCAGCTCTACCGCAATTCCATCAGCATCCTCCGCCTCTCCTCCCCAGTAGGGGTGGCAGAGGGTTTGAAACCATGTGGAGCCGGTTGCTTCATACAAATCTCGGCTGCGCATCCCCTCATCGGTATCAAGCTTGAAGCCGGCGGTAATGTTGTGGGTTTTTTCCAATATCAACTGGGTATATTTTAGTGCATTGAAATGGCGACCGTACTTTCCGAACACCGAATACACATCCAAAGGGTCTTCTGCACCGGCAGCCCCGGCTGCGGGGCCGGCAGCTCTGGAAGTTCCGGCTGAAAAGCCGGCAGCTTCTGTGGGGCCCGCTGCTTTTGCCGCAGGTCCAGCGGTGAAGAGCGCATCTTTAATACCGCGTATTCGTTCCTCCGTAAGGACCAGCACCTGCAGGTGGTGATAGTGTTTTTCCTTCAGCAGCCACTCAATCCATCGGCCCGCGGGCTTATCAATTCCTGCATGGGTAACCGATACCGATAAGAGTACAGGCACACGGTAGTCCTCCGGCAGCACCCCCTGCTCTTTTTCAAAGGCTATATCCCCTTCCATCTCTTGAAGACAGGATACAAGTTCGTGCCGATCATCCTCCTCGTACAGAGGAACCGGATGATCATAATCAGCTACCTTTTCTCCCGGATTCTTTCGTAGCTCCTCAACCTGCCCTTTAAATTGTTCCGGCAGATCCGGCGAGTCAGCGGCACTCTCTTCAGGAACAGTATAAAGGGCGTTCAACTGCAGCACTACCTCGGTAGGCTTAAAGGGGTCGGGATTCGCACGAAGATTGGTAAGCCGCCAGCGGGGAAGCACTTGGTGATCGGCAAGCTCAAGCTCGGGCATCCAGACCTTAGAAATCTCTTCGGCCAGCAGTTCCGGGTTTATACCGCTTTCAAAGAGTTCCAACACAGCATCGACCTTACCGGCCTGTTCAGGACGGGCATAATAGCGAAGAAAGTTCTCTACCCCCCTACGCACAAACTCTTCCACAGGGTTCTCGGCACGAACATCCTCATAGCGGTAGGAACCGGAGGCAATCTTCCGCAATAAATCTATCAGCGGAAGGACCTGTGTGGAGGCAGCGGCTTTTTCAATTGTCAAACCGCATAATCCCCGCTTCTGAGGTGTTCCAATTATTGCTTTTGTAGTAAATTCCAATACACGCCCTGCTTTACCAAATCTGTTCATTCTCTCCCCCTTAAACCCACCTTATATTGTTTCATCATAACCGGCGGCCAAATCCTGAATATATTCCGACAAGTCCTCAGACTGCCGCTTTATCTCGTCAAAATGCGGCATTGAATGTACTTGAGTAACACTGTCTATTCTTGCAATATCCAAGCGCAGCTTCTTAAGAGTATTTATTGCCGAACGAATACGTAGATCAATAAGTTCACGCTGCTCTTCCAGCTTTTTATATGCGGCGATATGCTGATCAATCTCCTGTATCGAACGGCGATACTCCTGTTTCAACTGCTCGCTTTCGGTAGCCCCTATTTTCTGTTCAAGCTCCCGCCGGTCCGCCTCTATATCTGCTTTAGGAATTTCCCGCATAATAGTATCAATTTCTTCAACCTGGCCACTAAGGAGTTTTACCTGCTCAAGGTACGTGTGAAGAATGTTCGATGCCTCGTCGGAGAGCTGCTGCACCCCCTCCAGCCCTTCCAGCTTCGCAAACACCGTATCCGCAATACCCCTGGCCTCATACTCATAGCCTGAAGAGGCCTTCACACCGACAGGCCGATACCCGCGTGTAGCACCCTGCTGTTGCAGCAACTTGTCAAACTGCGTGCGCATCTTTCTTGTACGCTCTTTATGAACCGAACTCTTCCCAAAATAGAGCGCCCCAAACACCGAAACAGGAATCAACGACCATGGAACGGCAAAACCGGTAGTAATAGCGTTGATAGCAACAAGGAAAGCCCCGACACTGAGAAAAGATGCGGCGGTTTTCCGATGACGGTTTTCCATTTTTTTCAGGGCTCGAAACTCTTTCAGCGCGGCAGGCTTCATCGCCGGAAGCTGCTGAAGCTCCCGGCGCACTTTTTGATGGCCCCGAAGGGCAACATAATCCGAAACAAGACCTATCCCCCAGCCTCCGGCAGGGAAGATAAACCAGGGAAAACTGAGCCCGGAGGAAAAGAGGTTTAATAAAAAGAGAAAGGTATTCACCCCGGCATAGGTGATTACACGGCTTTTAAAACCCAGTTGCCTTCGTTCAACTAAACGGTCCAATTTTTGTACAAATTCGTTGTATTCTTCAAATTCCGCCTCAAGGCCCGTCTCTTTTTGGCCCTGCAGGTTCGTTTTGTGCTTCAAAAGACCAAAATCCTGCATTTTCCGTAGGAGATTTTCCCTGGCCCTGCGAATTTCTTCAGGTTCTGCATGCGCATTTCTTTCATGCGCTTCTCGACCCGGCACACCGGTATCAGTCATCTCTACTCCCGTTTCTTCAAAACATACTCTTATGAGGTTCTTTCAAAATTACAATTTTGAAAGAACCTCTATATAGGGTCGTAATATTACTAAAGGCCTTGGCGCTTTCAAAAATCTTCGATTTTTGAAAGCGCCTCTTATAAATACTCTTAAAAAAGAGGTTAGGCCCTCACTGCTAAAAAGTCAATAACGCCCCGGCAGAGGAAGGGAAAACAGCAGGGAATAAGAAAGCAGCAGGAAAAGCAATAGAAAAAGCTGAAAAAATAAACTACAATTAGCAGCACATTATACCCACAGCATTCTAAATTTGAAAATTATTCTAAAATTTTCAAATTTAGAATTCCTGTTATACCCAGGCTTGATTTTCAATTTTCGTATGCTAATCTTTAGAGTAGTTGGTGAAATGAAATATATATCCGTATTAAAGGCTATTGAAAAGGACGAACGGCTTATCCCCCTTCTTGCAGAAGAAGAAGAGCCGGTATTATGCGTACATAAAAACGCATCAAAACAGAAGAAGCTTAGTTTCCGTGCCCTGTACGACAACAATTCCCAGTTCTGGAACAACCCTACTACCTCATGGAACTACCTGCTGCCTTCGGACAGGGTAAGAGAACTTCTGTCGACAATCAGGGAAAATCCGGGAAATTATCATTTTTACGCCTCTCCTTCTGAAGAAGGAACGGGGGGATTCGGGGACGACAACGACGGACCCGCAGCTCATAAGGCAAAAGGCCTTCCTAATTTCGGCAGTCACTATGAAGAGATCCAGTCATTACGCCACGGAGAAAAGGTCCAGCTTATCGACCGCCACACCAATTCGCTAAAAGACCTGCTGGCCCAGGAAAAGCCGAACCCCGAGGCTGTCTCCGAAGCATTGAGCACCTCTACCACCGATGCATCCCTCATCAATAAAAACATCCTAGAAAAAGCACTGGAGATGAGCAATGATGAGGCACGCATATTCTCTCACGAGCTTGTCGAAAAAACCCGTGAAATGGTACGGACCTCAACTTCATTAATTGATGAAACAGTGCTTCAGGATGAAATGTTCGACGCAATCTTTTCTTCTTCAAACGGTACCGTAGTTCAGCATATGACCCGAACTTTTTTAAGAAGCGTCGCTTTTCTCATGTTTTACAATAAAAAAATCCTCAACTCGAGTCTGCCGAACCGTCTGCGTATTAATTTTAAGAAGAACTATCACCCCTATTATCACCGTCTGCTGCCGCACCTCCACACCGACGACGTGGTCCTAGAGCGGGTGTTTCATTCCGGAATGCAGGCTATTCCAAACCAGCAAATACACAATTTTGCAACCGGTTTTTTACTGCATGACATCGGAAAGGCCAAAGACATTGAGTACCATGAGGGGAATGCCGCGTATGATCGCGATAAAGTGGTCGACCATGTACGCCAGGGCTATCTGGCGGTAGTGAATAAAACCTCTTATCCGATTGAATCGGGATTGATCACCGGCTACCATCACGAGTACTACGGTCACCCCAGCGGCTACGGATACTTCAGGGCGCAGTACAGTAACTACCTAAAACAGCACCCAAAACAACATTACAACTACCTTATCGGTTTCGGAGCAAAACCGGTGCTCACCTTTCAAACCGCCGCCTTTTTTCCCGCAAAACTGCTGGAAATTATCGATGTGTTTGATGCCCTCACCGATCCTAACAGGGTATACAAGAAGCCCTTATCCACCGATGAGGCCCTTGAACTCATGAAAAGTCAATTTATAGAAGAAAACCTTAAGTTAGATCCTATTCTAATGGACCTTTTTATTGAATATCAAAAATCGGCATAGAATATCTGGAAATATCTGCGGTTATAATAAAATTACTGGATCAGGTATTGTCTCATTTTGAAAGCCATACTTAGTGGTACAAAGCTTGTGGGTATTATAAAATTTAGATGTTCACTCTCTCAAAGACTACAAAAACGGGACCATTTTAGTGGTTTTTATGTAAATACTCGCCGGAAGAGTGTGAAAATTTTTATTCCACAAGCTTTGTACCACTACCAAAGCCATAAGGCTTCCAAAATGAGAATACCCACACCATCTTTAAGATAAATTACTTATCTTACACAAAATGTGAGCATTCGCAATGTGAAAAATATCCAAAATTTTTCACATTGCGAATTGCTGTTACTGGATTACTTGCATAGATTTAGATACAATCGGATGGTAACAATGAGGACAATATGAATTATATATGTTTAGCAGCAGGAAAGGGGACCCGTTTCAACGGCCTTGGTGTCTACCTGCAAAAATGCATGTACCCAATCGGGGGCATCCCCTTTCTCCGTTTTTCTTTGGAAAATCTTCTCTCTTCCTCCGTATTTGATGCGCAAAAAGATTCAATCACCTTGGTGGTTGGACATCTCTCCCATCAAATTAAAAGTTATTTCGGTCAGTCCTTCAAAGGCGTCTCCCTGCTTTATGTAGAACAGGGCGAGGCAGCAGGAACGGGACATGCCCTACTACAGGCGTATCGCGGGGCCCCCTTTTCCGAGCCCGCGGTAGTGTGGCTTGCCGACAGCTATGTTCCATCCCATCTGTTCGAAGACATTGTCCATTCTCCCTCCGATACCGCACTGACCCTGGCCTTCCATGTCTGCGAACAGGGCCATGGAGAAAGGGTTTCACTAAGTGCAGACAGGAGCCGGGTGACCCGGGCGTGGGAAGGAAAGAGTGAGTATGTTGATATCGGGCTATGGAAAGTACCGGTTTCAATTATGGAATCAATGCTGAACCACAAGACAGATGAACACCGGTTTCTGCCGGTTATAGAAAATGCCCTACAGAGCGGTCTTGTAGTAGATGCGGTTTTGGCCGACGAATGGGTCCATCTAGGGGGGACCGAACCAAGTGTGGTAGCTAATTTAAAGGCGGTCACAACCCGCCTGCTGCAGACTCGCCTCCTGCAAGAAGCAGGGGAACCGGAGCATACATGAAAATCTTATATGGAATTCAAACCACAGGACACGGACACATAGTTCGCGGCCGGGCAATGGTAAAAGAGCTTATCAGTCAGGGACACACTGTGCATATTATCCTGAGCGGCCCTCCCCTAAAAAACAACTGGATACCCGATTACTTTGAAAACTACGAACACTTTAAGGGTTTAACCTATGTAATAGAACAAGGGCGCATCAATATCCCTAAAACGGCGAAAATTTTGGATGTTCCCCAGTTTATTCAAGATATTATAAAGTATGAGCCGAAGGACTATGATCTGGTGGTCACCGATTATGAGCCGATTTCCTCCCGTTTTGCACAAATAAATAAAATACCAAGTATCGGAATCGGACATTTGTATGCCTTTGTACATAAAGTCCCTATGCCGACCATACCCAATCCCTTTCATATCCTCATAATGCGCTATTTTGCCCCGGCAAAATACCCTATTGGCCTGCACTGGCACCATTTTAACGCACCGATCCTTCCTCCCACTATTCCGCCGGACGTACATAACGCCGATTCAATTCAAGAGAACAAAATACTGGTATACCTGCACTTTGAAGATATGGAAGACATCATCACACTGTGCACTCCCTTTCCGAAGCATGAATTTTATGTGTACTATCCAATTGACAAACCCTTCGACAAGGATAATATTCACTTCCGTCCCCTCAGCAGGGAAAATTTTCAGCGCGATTTAAGTGATTCTGCAGGGGTAATAGCCAACAGCGGTTTCTCCCTCTCCAGCGAAGCAATACATCTCGGCAAAAAGCTGCTTACCAAGCCGGTGACCCGCCAAACCGAGCAGGAGGCAAACGCCGGAGCCCTGGAAGAACTCAAGCTCGGCCGGGTCATGAAGGAATTGGATATCTCTACCGTAGAAAAGTGGCTTGACGACCCGAACCCCGAACCGGCGGGCTACCCGGAAGCTTTTAGCGATATCGCCGAATGGATAGGAAGAGGAAATTGGGATGCCGACGATGAGTTGGTGGAACAACTGTGGTCAAGAACAAACCATATGCCCACGTTTGAACCCCAACAGTCTCTATTTTAAAACATGACCATATTCTAATAAAAGGAAAGCGAAACACTAAATGTTCAGTATTTCAAAGATTGTTACGTTTTTGTTTCTACCTCCCGGAATTTTTCTGCTTATACTCCTGGCATCTATCCTCCTGCTCCTACTGGCAACAAAACGCTCGGGGGGCGGTCTGGGGGGCGACCCGGCGGCCGGAACAGAAGATTCAACAGAAAACCTAACAGGAGAAAAGGGCCGGCGCCTCCTTCGCGTGGTAATCCTATTGCTGGCATTACTCAGCATCGCCCTTTATCTTTTATCAATCGAACCTGTCTCGGAACTTCTCTTACGCCCCCTGGAAAGGGCCCATCCCCCTCTAGTTCTCGGGGGGAGCGACGCCGGCGGCCGTGTAGATACAGTGGAAAGCGAATCTATTGAAGCAGAAGCAATAGTAGTCTTAGGAGGCGGGACCATAAGCAGTTCTCCGGAAGAAGGTGGTAATGCCGCGCCGGCGGTAGAGACCCTAAAACGCCTCAGCTTCGCCTACCGTATCCACCGTCTCACCG
>Ga0209925_1000189_pt1 | contig 32397 bp, 21 predicted proteins | sample SalPonR2_A_D1_MG_FD_185702 | JGI IMG/M metagenome (GOLD analysis project Ga0209925, IMG submission 185702) | Salt pond soil microbial communities from South San Francisco under conditions of wetland restoration - Salt Pond MetaG R2_A_D1_MG... ... | reverse complement strand
AGGCATTGTACCATGTATGGTTTTTATCTGCAGCTTTTGGTTTACAAAAGAATGTAAGGTGGTAATATCGCTGTAGCCAATAATCCATTTAGGGTTTTCAGTTAACTTATTCCATTTTATATTTTGTATGGTTCTGACAGTACCATAGCCTCCCCTTGCACAGAAAACAGCTTTTATCTTTGGGTTGTCTATCATTTCCTGAAGGTCTGCTCTTCTTTTTTCATCTTTTCCGGCAAATTGATGAAATTTTTCAAATACATTTTTTCCCGTATTTACATTGAGTCCCCAATTTTCAAATATTTGAAAAGCAGGGGCAAGTTCACTTTTGCTAATGCTCCTTGCCGGGGCAATAATTCCAATTGAATCGCCTTTATTTAATGGAGGAGGAGTTATCATGTTTCAATTATTATTTGAAAATTTTCTTAACTATATTTGCCGGAATAAAGTTAAGCAAAACAAACCATTTCAAAAATTTTGATATGAAAGACCCCAAAAGATATTTAATCACAGCCGCCTTACCGTATGCAAACGGGCCATTACACATCGGACACATTGCCGGAGCTTATCTTCCGGCTGATATTTATGTTCGTTATCTGCGTCTTAAAGGAAAAGATGTTGCCTTTATTTGTGGATCCGATGAACATGGAGTCCCAATTACCCTGAGGGCAAGGAAGGAGGGGATTTCTCCCCAGAAAATTGTTGATCGGTACCATGAGATTAATAAAAAAGGTTTTAAAGACCTGGGTATTGAGTTTGATATTTACCACCGTACCTCTGATCCACTGCATCATGAAACGGCTTCAGCTTTTTTCAGAAGATTATATGAACAGGGAGAATTTGTTGAGAAAGAAGACGAACAGTTTTATGACGAAAAAGAGCAGCAATATTTGGCAGACAGGTATATTGTCGGAACCTGTCCTAAATGTAATTATGAAAATGCCTATGGAGATCAGTGCGAACAGTGCGGAGCGAGTCTTAGTCCAAAAGAACTGATTAATCCCAAATCAGCTCTTTCCGGGAACAAGCCGGTAATGAAAAAAACAAAACACTGGTACTTACCATTAGATAAATACCAGGAAGAATGGCTGGAGAAATGGATTGACACGCATAAAGATGATTGGAAAGCAAATGTATATGGTCAATGTAAATCGTGGCTAACACAGGGGCTTCACCCAAGGGCTGTTACACGCGACCTGGAATGGGGTGTGCCGGTTCCGGTAGAAGGAACAGAAGGGAAAGTTCTTTATGTATGGTTTGATGCGCCTATTGGGTATATTTCTGCAACGAAAGCATGGGCTGATGAAAAAAATAAAGACTGGGAAAAATATTGGAAAGATGAGGATACGCGTTTAATTCATTTTATCGGAAAAGACAATATAGTTTTTCATTGTTTGATTTTTCCCTCCATGCTGAAAGCACACGGCGAATATATTTTACCCGATAATGTGCCGGCAAATGAATTTCTTAACCTGGAAGGAAACAAATTATCAACCTCCCGTAACTGGGCAGTATGGGTAAATGAATTTGTAGAGGATTTCCCGGGTAAAATGGATGTGTTAAGATATACACTCTGTGCGAATTTCCCGGAACAGAAAGATAATGATTTTACCTGGAAGGATTTTCAAGCGAGAAATAACAACGAATTGGTTGCAGTTATGGGAAATTTCGTTAACAGGGCATTGGTGCTAACAAAAAAATTCTTCGATAAGAAAGTGCCTGAATGTAAAGAACTGACTGATTATGATCAGGATATAATGAAGAAAGCAGCTCAGATTAAGGAAGATCTTGAAAACAGGATTGAAAACTTTAAATTTCGTGAAGCAGTTAAAATAGCTATGGATATGGGTAGGCTGGGTAACAAATACCTTGCCGATACAGAGCCCTGGAGCCTTTATGAAAAAGATCCTGAACGTGTTCAGACCATTTTAAATTTATCATTGCAGATTGCGGCTAGCATATCAATCATAATTGAACCCTTTTTACCTTTTACAGCAGAGAAGTTAAGAGGATTTCTAAACATTGAAAAGCTTAACTGGGAACTGGCAGGAAGAAGTGATATTTTATCCGTGGGGCATGAAATAAGAAAACCCAAACATCTGTTCCAGAAAATAGAAGATAAAGAAGTTGACTTACAGGTTAAAAAACTGAAAGAAGCAAGGCGCAGAAAAGAGCAGGAGGAGAAAGGAGTAGAGCCCGCAAAAGAGGATATTAGTTTTGATGATTTCACGAAAATGGACCTGCGCGTTGCAAAAGTGCTGGAAGCTGAAAAAGTCCCTAAAACTAAAAAATTGTTAAAACTAAAAGTGGATACAGGTATAGATCAGCGCACAGTTGTATCTGGCATAGCTGAGTTTTTTAAACCAGAAGAAATCGTAGGTAAAAATGTTAGTATGATAGTCAATCTGGCACCCAAAAAAATACGGGGAATAGAATCCCACGGAATGATTTTGATGGCAGAGAATAACGAAGGAAAACTTGTCTTTGTTTCACCACAGGAAGAGATACAACAGGGTTCAATAATTAAATGATTATTTTTGATTTGGTTTTATTCCTAAAGCGACTTGTTAAAAAGCTTTGGATTCAATAAATTTATCCATAAAAACAATTTAAATGAAACTCATTCCATCGATTTTTAAAAAGAAAAAATCTTACAAAATTGGTCTTGTCTTAAGTGGGGGTGCTGCAAGAGGTTTTGCACATGTAGGCGTGATACAAGCTCTCCTTGAAAAAGGGATAAAACCGGATATAGTTTCCGGTGTTAGTGCGGGAGCTATTGCCGGGGCATTGTTTTGTGATGGATACGGACCTGAAGAGATGCTTACCATTATTAAAGATAAAAGCCTTTTTAAATATGCAAGTTTTACAGTCCCCAAAAACGGACTGCTGAGTATACAGAATATGCAAAATGTGCTGGAAGAGTCACTCAGGGCTAAAAAATTCGAAGACCTTAAGATTCCTTTTTACTGTAATGCCACCAATCTTAATACGGGGAAAGCTGAATATTTTCACGAAGGGGACCTCCCAATCCGAATTCGTGCCTCTGCCAGTATTCCTGTCCTTTTTAAACCAGTAATTATGAATGACTATACTTATGTGGATGGAGGAGTGGTTGATAATTTTCCAGTTAAACCTTTACAAAATAAAGTGGATAAGATTATTGGTGTTCATGTGAATCCTACAGGATTTGAGAAAGAAGTGAAGGGGCTTATTAAAATTGCAGAACGAAGTTTCCACCTTTCGGTGAACAGCAACGTTGAAGCAATGGCTAAAAATTGCGATCTTTTTATACAACCTGAGAAAGTAAGAGAATTTGGATTGATGAGTGTCTCTGAAGGACGTAAGATCTATGAGGCAGGATACGAAGGGGCAATTAAGGCTTTGAAGAAAGCCAGCCTTGGAAAGTTTAAATAAATTTTGCTAAACTGATTTTTATTACTCTATTGCGCGATTCTCTCGTGTATTGAAAATCTTTTTTAACTTTGCTTTTTAAATCAATTGAGTTATGGCTGATAGTAAATTACACATCTACAATACCCTTACGAGAAAAAAGGAGTTATTTAAACCTCTTAAACCACCTCATGTAGGACTTTATGTGTGTGGTCCTACTGTTTATGGTGATGCACATCTTGGGCATGCAAGACCTGCCCTGACTTTTGATCTTTTATACAGGTATCTTGATCATTTAGGGTATAAAGTAAGATATGTCCGGAATATAACAGATGTAGGTCACCTTGAGAGTGATGCAGATGAGGGAGAAGACAAAATTGCAAAAAAAGCCAGGCTGGAAAAGGTTGAGCCCATGGAGATTGTGGAGCATTATACAAGAAATTATCACAAGAATATGAATCAGATGAATATCCGGCGTCCCAACATAGAACCAAGAGCTACTGGCCATATTATTGAACAACAAGAGCTTGTTAAAAAAATTATAGAGAATGGGTTTGCTTATGAAAAAAACGGCTCTGTTTATTTTGATGTGGAGAAATATAACGATAAACATAATTATGGAAAATTATCCGGCAGAAACATAGAAGAGTTAAAGGCAAACACACGTACTCTTGAAGGACAAAGCGAAAAGAAAAATCCCTTCGATTTTGCACTCTGGAAGAAAGCCAACCCTGAGCATATTATGCAATGGCCTTCGGAGTGGAGTCGCGGTTTTCCGGGATGGCATCTCGAATGTTCCGCTATGAGCACAAAATATTTAGGTGAACAGTTTGACATTCACGGTGGTGGAATGGACCTGGTTTTTCCACACCATGAATGTGAAATTGCCCAGTCTGCAGCAGCTACCGGTAAAGAATCCGTGCATTACTGGATGCACAATAACATGATCACAATCAAAGGGCAAAAAATGGGAAAATCACTGGGGAATTTTATTACCCTTAATGAATTCTTTTCCGGTGAGCATGAAATACTTGAAAGGCCTTTTTCTCCAATGACCATTAGGTTTTTTATTCTTCAGGCTCACTACAGAAGTCCTGTGGATTTTTCAAATGAAGCCCTGGAAGCAGCAGAAAAAGGACTGGAGAAACTTTTAAAAGCCGGAGAAACAATCTCTGAAATTAATGCTGCCGAAAAAACAGATGTGAATATTAAAGAATATGAAGATAAGTTTTACGATGCACTAAACGATGATCTTAATACACCGATACTTTTTGCTCATATTTTTGAAATGGTAAAAACCATTAATTCCGCTTATAACCAGGACATCAGCCTTGATCAAAAAAGTATTGATCATCTCAAAAAGCTCTATAATGATTTTGTTTATGATATTCTTGGAATTGAGCGGGAAAAGAAAGAAACAGGAAATAATCAGTTAACCGAACAATTGATAGACATGATCCTGGATATCCGTCTGGAAGCAAAGAAGAACAAAGATTTTAAAACTGCTGATACAATAAGAGATAAGCTAACAGAGCTTGGAGTAGTAGTGAAAGATACAAAAGACGGATTTAACTGGGAATTGAAGTAAAAATGAAATCAAAAAATAATTTAAAAACCTGCCGGCGATGCCAGTTGTTTTTTTTGCTTTTCTGGATTTGGGTTATTATGATCATTTGGAATTCTACATCCCCCGGAAATCCTGATATTGTTTCAAGCGAAAAAAAGCTCTTTTTCATCAGGGCTGATTATATGGCTCATTTTATTGTATATTTTATCTTGTCTGTTTTTTTCTATTTCTGGCGGGCTAATGAGAATTACCAGATCAAGCAGAAGCAAATAGTAATATTTTTGACCGGTGGTTTGTTTTTAGCCATAGGAAGTGAGTTTATACAATATTTAACCCCTGGCAGAAATTTCAATTTAATTGATTTTGCAGCCAATGGAGTAGGGATCATAGCCGGGTTGGTTTTTCCGGTGATCATTTTTCGTAATAACCATAATAAAAAGAAAGATTAAAAGCGCCTGAGAAATGATTTATTATTAGTATGTTTTCTTTTTTATTCCCACAAACTATATTGATTTTAATTCATCTATAACTAAGTTGTATTTATTAAAATTCCGTAAAAAATTGAATTATATTTTTCCATAAAAAACCATTAACTTTGGCAATCTGTTGAATGAATTGAGGAGAATGCTATGGCAACTACAAAACAAAAAAAAGTGGAAAGATTGGTTCAGAAAGAACTGGGAACCATATTTCAGCGAAAAGATCCAAAATCTTTCCGCGGAAGGATGATTACCGTAACAGTAGTACGAATATCTCCCGACCTGCAGATTGTAAAAGCCTATCTTAGTATATTTCCCAGCAAAGATAAAGAGGAAGTCCTTCAGCTTATTCGGGAAAGTACGAGTGAGATAAGATATGAACTGGGGAACAAAATTAGAAATCAGGTAAAAAAAATACCTGAGTTGAATTTTTTCATAGATGATTCTCTGGATTATATCGATAATATAGACAGGTTGCTCAATGAAGATTAATGATATTCAAATATGAATTTTCCATTTTATATAGCCAAACGTTATTTTCTTACCCGGAAACTTAGAAACATTATTAACATCATTTCATTAATTTCGGTGATTGGAGTTATGATTGGAACAATGGCCCTGGTGGTTGTACTTTCTGTTTTTAATGGATTTGATAGTTTAATGCGTGACACGTATAAAAATTTTGATCCTGACCTTGAAATAACTGTTAAAAAAGGGAAAACATTTCTTCCAAAAGGCGAAATATTTAATGAAATAGAAACAATGCCTGAGGTAGAGGTTTATTCTGAATCTCTCGAAGAAAATGCTTTGGTACGCTACGAGGATAAACAATATATAGGCCGGATAAAAGGAGTTGAGGATAATTATGACCAGCTTTCTGGTATTAAAAAGGTAATGTTTGTCGGAGATTTTAAACTAAAAGATGCAGACCAGAATTTTGCTGTAATTGGTAGTGGAGTTGCAAGATTTCTTACCGTGAATATTAACTACCCGGCGCCACTAACGCTTTATGTGCCGGAAAGGGGACAGAATGCCATGCTGAATCCCCAGAGTGCCTTTAATAAGAAGATGATATACCCTTCCGGAATTTTCAGGATGAAACAAAATTATGATTTGAAATATATCCTTGTTCCTATAGATTTTGCAAGAGATATCCTTGAATATGAAGATAAAGTAACGGAAATAGAAATTAAGATAGCTGAAGGTGCCAAAGTAGAAAAAGTAAAAGAAAAAATAAAAAACAAACTAGGACCTGACTTTGAGGTAAAAGATATTTTTGAACAGCACGAATTGTTTTTTAAAGTCATGAAGTCTGAAAAATGGTACGTATTTTTGATTCTGACCTTTATTCTCATTGTAGCCTCATTTAATATTATTGGGTCCATCTCTATGCTTATTATTGATAAGAAAAATGATATTGCTTTGTTGCGAAGCCTGGGAGCTAAAATGAAGACAATCAGGCGTATATTTTTTCTTGAAGGATCTTTGATATCTTTTATCGGTGCCTTGATGGGGGTATTAATGGGTATATTGATTTGTTGGATACAGACAACATTTGAAATCATAAGCCTGGGAAGCCAGGGGGCATTTATAATTGATTATTATCCGGTAGAAGTGCATTTTCTTGATGTGATCGGTATATTTTTTACAGTTGTATTAATCGGATTTTTGGCTGCATATTATCCCGTTAGATATATAACCAGAAGATATGCACAAGAAGATTACCATGTTAATGACTGATAAACAGACTGTTGTTAATCTCCGTGTATTAATTGTTCATCAATGCATTTAGAACAGTCATAAAAAAGTTATTAACAATTTTCTGAATCTTAGAAAAAATAACGATCTTGTATTGTTGAAAAAAAGTGCCCATAAATCTTGCTGTTCCCTGATTTTTTGTAACAAAAACAATGAGGGAACGTAAAATTTTATTAACATTGCAATTTAAATTACTAACAATCAAAATATTCTTGTTATGTCCGGACTAGCGAGAAGTTATAAAGTTCTACTTTTATTTTTTATTACGGCTGTATTTTGTTCACAGCCAGGTTTTTCTCAAGACTTATATTGGGTTAATGGCCAGGGTAACTGGAATGATCCTGAACATTGGTCTACCCAAAGTGGTGGCACGGGAGGTGCTGCTGTTCCAACATCAGATAATAATGTAATAATTGACGGAAATTCTTTTACAGGTTCCGAAGAGTACATTATTATTAAAGGTGAAGCGACCTGTCATGATTTCATTTGGAAAGAAAAGTCAGGGAACAATGGATTAAAGAGTCGGTCTTTTTTGTTCAAAAACTGGACAAATACTACCCTTGAAGTTCATGGGTCCGTTGAAATTCCTTCAAACATAAAAAACAGGTTTTATGGAGATTTTGTACTCAAATCCGGGCATCAGAAAAATACAATCGATATAAATTCCCCATTAAATGCTGATTTAATTATTGATGGAAAAGAAGGAGAATGGGTTCTTGAAAATGAATTACAAACAGAAGGAAATATCTACTTTAAACAGGGAAGTTTTACTACCAATGATCATAATATTTCCTGTAATGTATTTGATGGATCTGGAAACAAACCAAGAGAAATAAATTTTGAAAATTCTAAAGTAGTTGTTAATCAGTGGAATATTACGAATAACAAGAATTCAGATATTCAGTCAGAAAACCTCAGACTATTCTTCAGAGAAGGTTTTCAGGATGGCAACTTTGCTTCAGCAAAAGATATTAATTACAAACAAATTTCCTCATCAGCAAAGGCTTCTTTTACGCTTTCAACCTCCACTGATTCAGCTACTTGCTGGACAACCGAGGATGGAAGTTTTTCTGTAACAGTATCAGGGGGCACCATGCCTTTTGATTATGAACTGTACGATGATATTTTTGGAGGAAATCTTGTTGATGATGTTCAGAATAAGAACAGCAGAACTCATACATTTAATAATATCTATGCTGGTAAGTATATGGTGGTTGTAACTGATGGTGATGATGACGACCAGGCACAAACAAATAATGTTCCGCCGGATACTTTACAAATTGATACTGTTGAATGTACAAAAGCATTAACATGTTTTGACGGAAATGATGCATGGCTTGAAGCATTTGTTTCCGGCGGCACCCCTCCTTTTACTTTTACCTGGGAATTAGATAAAGATCTGGATAATAATTTTGAAGATACCCTGTCTTCCGATTCTTCTGTTGTCACTAATATGTCACAGGGTGTATTTCGTTTGACTGTGGAAGACGCCAATGGTTGCCCCACACGTAGTGTAACCAAACCATTCTTATCTTTTGCCGGAGATTATCAGGATAGTATTCCTGACCAGCTTGTGATTGACAATATTGAAACCACACCCTCATGCGTGGGCGAGGATAATGGAACAATTACTGCCTATGCCTCAGGCGGTACCGGAGAAATTGATTTCTTTATAGTGTATACTCCAACAACCGATACTACCTACGATGCTGATGGTACTTTTAATAATCTTGCTCCCGGGAATTATACTGTTGTAGCTTATGATGCAAATAATTGTGAGACAAGCCAGGGTATTTCTGTAGGAACTTATCCGAAACCAACAGCAGATGCCGGAAGCGATGAGGTTACCTGTGAAGATGTGAATTTTGATTTGTCCAATTCTGCAAGTGTCCCCGATACTACCGATGCTAGTTCAGTTACATGGAATGATGATGGGGCAGCAGGTGATTTTATTGATCCAAATGTATTAGTCCCTGAATATGATCCGGCACCCGGACAAATTGGTGACGTGAATCTAGTGATGGTTGTCCAGGGGAACGGACCTTGCGGAAGCATAACTGAAACCGATACCATGGTGCTGACAATTAATGAAGCTCCTTCTGCAGACGCTGGTAGTGATGAAGAAATCTGCGAGGGAAGTGCCTTTGATTTTGGTACATCAACGGTTGAACCTACAGCTTCAGAATATAGCTCACTTTCCTGGGATGATAACGGGGCTGGTGGTAATTTTAATGATAATTCAATACTTAAACCACAATATACACCTCCTGCAGGCTTTTCCGGTACAATTACACTTACTTTAACAGCAAATGGAACTGGTACCTGCTCGGCAGTGTCAGATGATATGGAGCTTACTGTTACCGCCGCTCCTCAGGCAGATGCCGGAAGCGATGAGGAAATCTGTGAAGGTGATATTTTTGATTTCCTAAATTCGGGAACTGAACCAAGTGCTTCAGATTATAATACTCTGCTGTGGGACGATGGTGGAATTGGTGGTTCTTTTAGTGATAATACCGCCTTGAAACCAACATACACACCACCTGCCGGTTTTACAGGAACAGTAACACTTACTCTTACTGCAACCGGAAATGGTTCTTGTGCACAGGTTTCAGATGATATGCAATTGACTGTTACTGCTGCACCTACAGCAGATGCAGGTAGTGATGAGGAAATTTGTGAAGGAACTATTTTTGATTTCAAAAATTCAACAGTGGAGCCATTTGCTTCGGATTATAGTTCACTGTCATGGAGCGACGGTGGAGTTGGAGGATCTTTTAGCGATCCGACAGCTTTAAAACCCACCTATACCCCTCCTGCAGATTTTTCAGGAACAATTTTCCTAACACTCACAGCCGATGGTAACGGATCATGTGCTCCGGTATCAGATGATATGGAGCTGACAGTAACTGCTGCTCCAACAGCAGATGCCGGTAGTGATGAAGAGATTTGTGAAAGTACCGCATTTGATTTTAATTCTTCCACAGTTGAACCAACCGCATCTGATTATAATACTTTAAGCTGGGATGACGGGGGTATTGGTGGCATATTTAGTGATAATACTGCCCTGAAACCTACTTATACTCCACCGGCTGGTTATACAGGGCTTATTACATTAACACTGACTGCTACAGGTAATGGTTCCTGTGCACAGACAACAGATGATATGGAACTCACTGTTGTTGCCTCACCAACAGTTGATGCCGGTAGTGATGAAGAGATATGCGAGGGAGATGTTTTTGATTTTAATTCTTCTACAGTTGAACCAACCGCCTCTGATTATAGTTCTCTTAGCTGGGATGATGGTGGTGTTGGAGGATCTTTTAGTGATCCGTCGGCCTTAAAACCTACGTATACACCTCCTGCCGGATATACCGGTACTGTTACTCTTACGCTTACGGCAGACGGAAATGCCAACTGTGCAGCTGCTTCTGATGATATGGAACTGACAATAACTCCTGCACCTACAGCAGACGCCGGTAGTGACGAAGAAATTTGTGAGGATAATACATTTGATTTTAATTCCTCTTCTGTCCAGCCAACCGCCTCTGATTATAATACACTTTCCTGGGACGATGGTGGAGTTGGAGGAACTTTTGATGATAACTCGATTTTGAAACCTCAATATACTCCTCCTGTAGGTTATACCGGTACTGTGACATTAACTTTAACTGCTACAGGCAATGGTTCTTGTTCATCTGTTTCTGATAACATGGAACTTACTGTTACACCGGAACCTTCAGTAGATGCAGGAAGTGATGAGGAAGTTTGTGAAGATAATACCTTTGATTTTAATTCTTCTACTGTAGAACCAACAGCATCAGAATATAGTTCCCTTTCCTGGGACGACGGTGGAGTTGGAGGAACTTTTAGTGACAATAGTGTCCTGAAACCTCAATATACCCCTCCTGCCGGGTATAGCGGAACCATAACGCTTACTTTAACTGCCAATGGAAATGGCTCCTGTTCACCTGTTTCAGACAATATGGACCTGACTGTTACTCCGGCACCTACAGCAGATGCAGGAAGTGATGAAGAGATATGTGAGGGAGATGCTTTTGATTTTAATACCTCCACAGTACAACCAAGCGCTTCAAATTATAGTTCTCTTAGCTGGGACGATGGCGGCATTGGTGGATCTTTTGACAATAGTACTATTTTAAAACCTCAATATACCCCGCCCGCAGGATACACTGGTACGGTTATCCTTACTTTAACTGTAAATGGTAATGGCTCTTGTTCTTCTGTCTCGGATGACATGGAGCTAACTGTAACACCTGCGCCTAGCGTGGATGCAGGAAGTGATGAGGCAATATGTGAAGACAATACTTTTGACTTTAACAGCTCAAGCATACAACCAACAGCATCAGAATACAGCTCACTTTCCTGGGACGATGGTGGAGTTGGAGGAAGCTTTAGTGATAACAGTGTGTTGAAACCACAGTATACACCTCCACTTGACTATACAGGAACAATCACACTAACACTGACTGCCAACGGAAATGGACCTTGTTCATCTGTATCTGATGATATGGAACTTACTGTAACCCCTGAGCCTACAGTGGACGCAGGTAGTGATGAAGAAATTTGTGAAGGAAATAATTTTGACTTCAATACTTCTGCTGTAGAACCAACTGCCTCAGAATACAGCTCACTCTCCTGGGATGATGGCGGTGTAGGAGGTTCTTTTAGTGATAATACTGTTTTGAAACCTGTTTATACACCTCCGGCTGGCTATAGTGGCACAATCACATTAACTCTTACTGCTAATGGTAATGGAAATTGTGCACCTGCCTCGGATGATATGGAACTGACTGTTACAGCTGCGCCTGCCGTAGATGCCGGTAGTGATGAGGAAATTTGTGAAGGCAGCATATTTGATTTTAACAACTCAACAACTGAACCAAGTGCTTCGGATTATAATACCTTAACATGGGATGATGGCGGTGCCGGAGGTTCATTTAGTGATCCTTCTGTATTAAAGCCACAATATACCCCTCCTGTAGGTTATTCAGGTACAATTACACTGACATTAACAGCTACAGGCAATGGTTCTTGTGCCCAGGTTGCTGATAATATGGATTTAACAGTTACTGCTGCACCTACAGCTGATGCCGGTAGTGATGAAGAGGTTTGTGAAAATACTGTTTTTGACTTTGGTAGTTCAGCAGTACAACCAAGCGCTTCAAATTATAATTCCCTTTCATGGGATGATGGAGGTGTAGGAGGAAGTTTTAATGACAATACAATCTTACTTCCAGAATATACGCCACCTGTAGATTTCTCAGGAACCATAACATTGACATTGACAGCTACAGGCAATGGTTCTTGTACCCCTGCCACAGATGCCATGGAATTAACAGTAACAGCTGCTCCTTTTGCGGATGCTGGACCTGATTCTGTTTCTATTTGTTATGGAGATTCAGTATATCTTGACCAGGCTGATACTTCAAATGCATCTTCCATAACATGGACTACCGGTGGAGACGGATCTTTTGATAATGCTTCGATAATTGATCCTTCATACGAACCGGGACCTAATGATTTGGCTACCGGTGAAGTTTATCTTTATCTGGAAGCGGATGGCAATGGTTCTTGTAATACTGCTGTTGATTCAATTAAGATAATTATCCCACCAGAATTAATAGCTACGATTGGTTCACCAAGACCTTACCTGATTGATGAAACAACAACTGATGTGATTGTTTCTATTAAGGTTGAAAACCATGAGTATATTGAAGATTTAAGCTATTATCTTGTTTCTCCTAACGGAAATAAGATGAGATTGGCTTCTTATAATACATGTTTTACATTTCAGCAGGGAACTGATCTGACATTCAGCACCCTTGCTGCAGATACTTTTGATGTATGTAGTGACCCGTTAACAGGGACTTACAAGCTATCGGGAGATCTTTCGGTTATCGATGGAGAAGATCCATCAAATGGTGCATGGAGAATCAGAGTAGAGGATCATACACCATGGACAACCAATACATTTGAAGGTATTATTGCAGAAGCAAGCATACAGTTTATAGATAACCATGATGTTACAGGAGACCCAGTAACAGTGCTTTATGAGGATGATGATGTGAACAAACCAATAAGGGAAAATACAGGAATAGCAGGTGATCCGCCTACTTATACTGAATATACAATTCCTTATGGTTTGGAAACCAATTGTTATGGAACCTGTGATGCTACCGCAGTAGTCTTTAAATCAGGAGGAACTCCTCCTTATTCAAGTGTTGTATGGACAGATACCACAGGAGCTGTTATTTCAACAGAGGATACGGTGAACTTGTGTGCCGGAAAATATTATGTAGAAGTAACAGATGCATTAGGCTGTAAAACTGTTGATTCTGTAATAGTTACAGAACCACCGGAAATTGTATTTGACTCATTAAATGTCAATACCATAGATGATTTAGGCGGATGTTATGGCGACAGCATAGGTGAAGCTGAAGCAGGCGCTCATGGTGGAACCGGGGTATTGGAATATTCTCTTATAGATACAGTAGCCATGCCTTATGATACACTTGAAACGAATCTTACAGGTAACTTTTATAATTTACCTGCCGGAGGATATGTGATAGAAGTTATTGATGAACGCGGTTGTATTAAAGATACTTCATTTACTATTACGCAACCAGACAGCATAGAAATTACCTATGAATCGTTCACCTCTCTATCGGCTCCGGGAGCAAGCGATGGAACAGTCGATGTGTATGCAGAAGGAGGGACACCGCCATTAACTTATGAGCTTTATGATTCGATACCGGAACCTGATGTGTTGGAAGCTACCATTACTACTGCAGACACTGCAAACTTCACGAATTTACCTGAAGGTGATTACTATGCTGTAGTAACAGATGTGAATGGTTGTGGACCAGACACAAGCAGTATTTTCCACGTAGCTCCTATGGAAATAGTATTTACAGTAGATTCTGTCCTTTGTTCAGGAGACTCAACAGGAATGATAGCTGCAGAGGTTGTTGGAGGTATTCCGCCTTATACATATCAATGGACAAGTCTGCCGACTAATGACACTTTAAGAGAGGTTGAGGGAACGCCTCTTACAACTGACACCCTGAGAAATGTTTGGGCCGGAGAATTTGTTCTGAACGTTATTGAGGGAACAGGTATTAATGTTCGTGATACTGTAACGGTTTATGAACCAATGCCTTTGACTATTGATGCTATCTTACCCGATAGTACCGTTTCCTGTTTTAATACAGTTGATACATTTGTAGTTAACACTGTAGGAGGAACTCCTCCTTATAACGTTACATGGTATGAAAAATCAACTATGAATGTTGTTTCTTCTGAAGATACAGCAATAATAGGAGCCGGCGAATATGTTATCAATGTCTTTGATGGTAATAATTGTTTCTATGAGGATGAAGTAACTCTTACAGAACCTGATCCAATAAGTATTGATTCGCTTATGCCTTACTCTACTGATTCACTACAAGTATGGGCCAGCGGGGGCAATGGTCTTCTTGATATGACACTTCATTATCTGGATAGTGATGGGAATACAGATACAATTTATTATCCCGATGAAACCTACATGAATGCCAATCAGGCAACTTTTGCACAGTTTGATACCCTTCAGTCGGGTACGTATAAGATTATTGCCAATGACAGCCTGGGTTGTGAGCCTGATACACTTACGGTTTCTATTCCTCTTGATCTGCACATTTCAATAGTAGAAGAGATCTCATGTCCGGGATATGCCGATGGTTCAATTATGGTAGAAGTGGAAAGAGGTTTTGCACCTTATACTTATGAATGGTTTTATGAAGGCAATCCATATGTAACTCATAATTCTTATAATAAACAAGATACAATCTATAATCTTGCTGCAGGAAATTATTCCGTAAGAGTAACAGATTCGTTAGGTATCTCAGCAACTATTTCAATAGAATTGCCTGAAGGGGATGAAATAGTTTTTAATCCGGTTGTAATTGACTCTGCCAGATGTAATCAATATTTAATTTCAGATATCGGAGAGGGTCAAAACGTTAAAGATATTGGCCGGATAAAACTTGATCCTTATGGAGGTAAACCCTATGTTGATAATTCAGTGACTCCTCCGGATAGTTTCTATTTCTATACATGGAGTCAGTATGGAGAGGGAATCAGTGTGGATTCAGTTCCAAAACATGATAGCCTGGTAGATCTTACAGCTGGAGAATATATGATAACCATATATGATAGCCAGGGTTGTAGAAATGACACATCTATTAGTATTTATGGAGATTCAGACTATGACATAGACGTAGTAATTGATCAGCCCGCCTCCAACCCAATTTGTCTTGGTGATTCTGTATACCTGGAAGCTGATTATATCTCTTCTAATGCTGATTCAGCCATGTGGGATCCTCTTGATGACGGATTATATCCTGTAGATGAGCTGGAAACAATAGGATTACAACCAGAGTATTCTGAAGAATACTTGTTGATTGCGACAAAGGGATATTGTGCAAATATTGATACATTAGACCTTCAGATTCATCCGCCATTGAGATTCAGTATTGATGAAAATGATGATGAACAGGACGGAAAGATCAATATTCTTGAAACAGAAGATTCCTATGATATTCCGCTTATTTTGGATACAGATACTGTTCAGGCTCAGTTTAGCTGGAATCCTGCAGACTATTTTGTCTATGATCTGACAACCAATATGTCACCTGATAACAGACTGTTGGTAGATAAATTAAAGACAAACGAAATAGCTGAGCAGGAGATTAAAGTACAGGCCAGTACTTTATATGGTTGTATTGAAAAAGATTCTGCAACTGTTGTGATTGTTCCGAATGTTGAGCCTTTGGATGCGTTCACACCTAATGGTGACGGCTACAATGACAAATGGTTGATTAGATATGCCGAGCAATATCCTGAACTGGAAGTTGCTGTCTTTAACCGATGGGGAGTGGAGATTTTCCGAAGAAAACCATATACAAACGAAAATGGTTGGAATGGGAAGAATTCCAATGGAAAAGACTTGCCATCCGGAACTTATTATTACTTGATTGATACGCACGAAACAGGAGTTAGTGCATTAACCGGAACAGTAACAATTGTTCGATAATTTTAAACTAATAAATCAGGATTCTCTCTGAGGAGAGATAAACCATGAGACTCAATGAATAATAAAAACTTTTGCTCATGAAAACAAAAATAATTTTAACTATAGCAGGATTGTTGATTGGCTTTCAAATGATGAAAGCTCAACAAATGCCGCAGTATACACAGTATATTTTTAATGATTATATCATCAACCCGGCAGTTGCGGGTACTTCAAACTCTCTTCAGATTCGTGGTTTTTCAAGGCAACAGTGGTTGGGTATAGAAGGTTCACCACAAACTTATAGCATTAGTGTTTATGGCCCTACAAAGGAAGAACCTATGGGTTACGGAGGATATATTTATAATGATTATACAGGCCCGACAAGCAGACTGGTATTTAAAGGTTCTTATGCATACAATATCTTTGTGAATGAAACAATGCGTTTGTCCGGAGGTTTGTCACTTGGGGGAATGCAGTATAAGTTTGATGGAACTGCCATTAATATGACCCCGGAATTAGAAGAAGACCCTGCCATTGATGGAACGGTAAGATCTATGTTTATCCCTGACGCAAGTGCAGGACTATATTTATATTCCACACGTTTCTTTGTTGGAATTTCTGCACACCAGTTAATAGGAAATAAATTGAATGATCTTGCCTCTGAACAAATTGGAATAAATAGATTGAAACAGCACTTTTACCTGGCAGGAGGATATAATTTGCCTCTCGAAAGAGATTTTCTGTTGCAGCCAACTGTTTTGATTCGTCAGATGTTTCCTTCTCCACCTCAGGCTGAAATTACTGCGAAAGTCTGGTATAAACGGATGGTATGGGGTGGATTGTCTTTCCGTACGAGCGATGCATTATCAATTATCGCAGGATATAAACATGAGAACAGGTGGTATTTTGGAGCGGCTTATGATATTACTTATTCTGACCTGAGGCAATACTCCAGAGGTACAGTAGAAGTAATGTTTGGATTTAAATTCAGCGATATTAAATAGTTTTATTGATATTATTTCTTTTTTTAATAGCTGTCTCAGTTAAGATTCTGTAAATTTGCACAGAATATAGAGATGGCTATTTACGTTTTAATTTAATTATGAGAAAGATTATAGTATTTGTTATTATGTCTTTATTCTTTTTAGGGTGTCAGGATAAAGAGGAAAAGATCATCCCCAAAAAAGATATGGAGGATATTCTGGTTGAAATGCATATTTTTGATGGAATGATAGCCCATTCTGCCTATAGAGGACAACTTGACAGTATTGATACTTTAAGTTATGAAGAAGCTATTCTGCATAGGTATGATTATACAAGGGCCCAGTTTGATTCTTCTCTTAATTACTATTCTGCTAACCTGAGAGATTTTGATAAAATATACCAGGCTGTTTTAAACAGGTTGAACCGCATGCAAACAGAAGCAAAAGAGAAAGATGATAAGAGTACTTTAAAGAGAAAGTCAAGAACCCCTCCCAAAAAATAAATGAGAAGAATTTCTGCAAATTATATATTACCTGTTAATTCGCCTCCAATAAGGAATGGAATTATAGAACTTGATGAAAAAGGTTTTATTATTGATATAATTGATCCCGGTAAAACATTTAAAGAAATCAGAAACCTGGAATTTTATAATGGTGTCTTAATTCCGGGTTTTATTGATTCTTACAGCAGACTTGAATTTTCCTGCCTAGAAGAAGAACCTGCATCAAACATGAGTCCTGTTGAATTTTATAGTAGAATTAAAGAAAAGAGTGCATCAATTTCCTTTGAAAAAAAACAGAAAATCCTGAAAAATGCAGATTTTTTTAAGAATGCATCAGGAATAGCTGCTGCCCTGGATCATTGTTTTTTTAATGATACCTTTCCTGTGAAAAAAAACAGCCAGGTTTACTATTATACTTTAATCGAAGCAATCTCAAAGTTAGAATCCGCAGATGATTATATTAAGAATGCCGGAGAAATATTAAAACAAATGATTGAATTATACTCAATCCAAGGTAATCTTACTCCTGCAGCGTTATTTTCTGTAAACAGTAAGTTCCATGGTGATCTTATTCGTAAAAATCCAGTTCCTTCAATTTATTCTGTCTCCCTCTTTAAAGCCAATGAAAAGTATTCCAGGGAAAACCTTAACGAGAATGTAGACTATTTTTTTAAGGATTGGTTGCGATGCGATAATAATGTATTGTTCATTAGAGATTTTTATAATAAATTTTCAGGTAACGTAATTAGCATGCCCGGGGATTATAAAAATATTTATTATACTTTGAATTATCCTTTCGGACAAAGTTTGCCATCCTTAAGTTTTTTGAGTGAAAAATCCGGGTTTATAACTTTGGGAACAGGTTGCCGGCCTGCTGGTAATACCTCATCAATCTTAGATGTAATCAAAGAATTGCAGCGATTATCTTCCTCTGTTAACTTCAATGAGTTGTTATCCTGGAGTACGATTAACGGTGCCAGGGCACTGGGTATGGAAGATTCATACGGCACACTTGAGAAAAATAAAAAACCCGGTATTAACCTGTTAGAGCCTTTTGACTTTTCTAAATGGAGGTTAAAAGAAGAAAGCACTGTTAAAAAACTTGCCTGATTTTTATTACTTCCTGATTTTTCATGTAGAATTTTTCTTTTAATGTATCTTTGTTCAGCAAAATTTGAAATCTATGGCTACTTTTTTGTTCGATGAGATTATTTTTGGCCCTGTAAGCAGCAGACGCCTTGGAGCTTCTTTAGGTATAAACCTGCTTCCCAATGACAGGAAAATCTGCACTTTTAATTGTATTTACTGTGAATGTGGCTGGACTGATAAGAATGTTAATAAAAAGAGCTTTCACCCGAGGAAGGAAGTGAGTTCTAACCTGGAAAGCAAACTAAAAAAAATGATCCAAAATAAGGAGCCATTAGACACCATCACGTTTGCCGGAAATGGTGAACCTACCATGCATCCGGAGTTTGATTTGATTATTCAGGATACCATTGGAATAAGAAACCGCTTGTTTCCCAAAGCAAAAATTGCTGTTCTGTCTAATGCCAGTTTACTGCACAAGCCAAAAGTTTTTAATGCATTGACTCAAATCGATCAAAGCATTTTAAAGCTTGATTCGGTTTTTGAAGATACTGTTCAACTGATAAATCAACCCTATAAAGGATTCGATCTAAAGAGAACGATTAACAACCTTATTCGTTTCAACAGGGGATCAATTATTCAGACAATGTTCATAAAAGGTTCTTATGAAGGACAGACTTTTGACAATACAAAAGAAGAAGAGTTGGAGCCCTGGTTACAAACGATAAAAAAAATTAATCCGGTGCAGGTAATGATTTATACAATAGCAAGAGATACTCCTGCAGAAGGAATAAAAAAAATACCCTATGAGAAACTGAAAGAGATAGGAGAAAGGGTAGAAAATTTAGGTATTTCTGTTCAAATTAGTGATTAATTTTGAATTCTGGCCAAAAAAAACGGGTTTTAGTTGCCCCCTTAAACTGGGGGCTAGGGCATGCAGCAAGAATAATTCCAATTATTAAACTGCTTATAGAACAAGAATTTGATGTTATTATAGGTGCATATGGAAGATCTGGAGAGCTTTTAAAAAGAGAATTCCCGAATCTTAAATATATTGAATTTCCTTCCTATAGCATAGAATATTCAACATGTAATAAACAGACGATAAAAATATTGTTTCAGATTCCGGCAATACTATTCTGGACATTAAAGGAGCACTTCAGGTTAAAAAAAATTGTCAGGAAGCATTACATATCGATTGTTATCTCTGACCACAGGTACGGTCTCTGGAACAAAAAAACCTATAACATTTTTCTTATTCATCAGCTTAATATGCGATTTCCTAAAGGAGTCCGAATATTTGAGAATTTATTTAATAAGCTTCAGCATTATGTGATCAGGAAATATAATGAATGCTGGGTCCCTGATTTTGAATTTCCTGATAATCTTGGTGGAGAGTTGACCCGTCAACCCCGGGGTATTATGAATTTAAAATATACCGGACCTTTGTCCAGGTTTAAGGATTTGAGTATATACAATAAAAATGAAAGAACTTATGAGATTTTGGTGGTACTTTCAGGCCCTGAGCCACAAAGGACAATTCTGGAAGATAAGCTGGTGAAAGAACTTCAGGAAATAAAAAAAACGGTTTTGTTTGTGCGAGGAGTTGTAGGACAAGATGAGATTTACGCAAAGGAGGGTATTCATTATGTAGATATGCTCACTTCTGATAAGCTTGGAAAATATTTAGCTTTAGCAGAATGTGTAATATGCAGGTCTGGTTATACTTCTGTAATGGATTTATATCTATTACAGAAAAAAGCTATACTAATACCAACGCCCGGGCAGCCGGAGCAAGAATATCTTGCATGGTGGCTGGATTCAAAGGGTTATTTTATAAAGACAGAACAGGATAAACTTTTATTTGAGAATGCCATTAAAAGACTTCAATCAGTAAAATTTCCAGAATTAAATTATAACGATGCTCTTCTCTGTCTGGTAAACAAGATTAGTTCTAAAACAGCATATATGTAGCGATTAGAACCACTACCCCCGTCCCGAAACCGGTATATATTTGCCCGGGATTATGGAGTTTGAGTATCATTCTGGATGATCCCAAAAGACCTGCAACAAAAATGGTCGCTATGATGTAAGGTATAAAGTCGGTATTCATATTAAAAGTGAAGACAATAAGCGCACCAAACAGTCCTCCGATTCCTGCCATATGTGCACTGATTTTCCATTTAATACTAATCAGCAGTATCACTACAATTATAAAGGCGGCTGCCAGAATGAGGTTGTTAATTGTGTCTGGAACACCCATTCTCCCAAGCATCATATAAGCGATAAAATATAATATTCCAATTACTGCAAAAGGTAAATAACGTTCCCTGGTGGTTTTCATCTCAAAATTATTGATTACCTTTTGAAAGTAGAAAAGAGGGATAAAAGCCAGTGGTATGATGCATGTGCTCAAAAATATTGACAGAAAAATAAGTTTCTTTGCTTCATAGGGCAGCAAAGAATAAAAAGTTTCAGAATTAAAAAGAATAAGCAATCCGTAAGTAGGAATTAGTAAGGGGTTAAATATTCCGGATATTGTTTTGGCTATTATTCTTTTCATTGGTTTTATTTTATTTCCTTTCTGAGTCTGGCAACAGGCAGGCCTAATTGTTCTCTGTATTTTGCCACGGTTCTTCTTGCAATTTTATATCCCTTTTCTTTCAGGATAGAGGCCAGTTTTTCATCAGTCAGGGGCTTTTTCTTTTCTTCATTATCAATACATTCCTTCAGGATAGATTTAATTTGGCGGGTTGATACCTCTTCTCCGTCTTCTTTCTGCATTCCTTCAGAAAAGAAATATTTCAGCGGATAAATTCCAAAATAGGTTTGTATATATTTGCTGTTTGCAACCCTGGATATTGTTGAAATGTCGAGTCCTGTTTTTTCTGCAATGTCTTTCAGAATCATAGGCTTGAGCTTTGATTCATCCCCGGTCTGAAAAAAATCATATTGATATTCAATAATGGCATTCATTGTTAGCAGAAGCGTATTCTGTCTTTGTTTTATGGCATCAATAAACCATTTTGCTGAATCCAGTTTTTGTTTGACAAAACTTACAGCTTCTTTCTGCTCTTTGGTTTGGTTTTTTTTGTTTTTCTGATAATCTTCAAGCATTTCGCTGTAATTCCTGTTAATTCTTAGATCAGGTACGTTTTTGCTGTTCAGGCTTAGTTCTAGTTTGCCATCGTTATTTTCCAGTATAAAGTCAGGAATTATGGTTTGAAACGAGCGTGATTCTTTATCGGATAAAGCAGCTCCTGGTTTAGGGTTTAGTTTCAGAATTTCATCAATGGCTTCCTGTAGTTCATCATCCGATATTTTCAGGCGGGTTTTAATTTTTTCGTAGTGCTTCTTGGTAAATTCGTGAAAAAATTGTTGAAGAATTTGTTTTGCAAGAGAGATATAACGGTCATTGTCATCTTTATGTTGTATTTGAAGAAGCAGGCATTCCCGTAAATTTCTTGCACCAACTCCTGCAGGTTCCAAATTTTGTATAATTTTCAGGATATCTTCAAGTTCTTCTTCAGAGGTTTTAATGTTCTGAGTAAAGGCAAGATCATTAACAATAGATTCGATTTTACGCCGCAAATAACCGTCTTCATCAATATTGCCAATAATGTAAAGCGCAAGCATGTACTCACGTTCTGTTAATGACTTAAGTCCTATCTGGTTTTCAAGGTATTCATGGAATGAAACACTTACAGAGAAAGGGATCTCCTCCTTTTTGTCTTCCTGTGATGAATTTTTAGAGTAGAGTTTATAATTTGGTATATCTTCATCATTGATATAATCCTCAAAAGAAAATTCCTCCTCATTGTTGTAGTTTTCCTCTTCTTCCTCTACAGGTGATTCCAGGTCATCACCCTGATCACCTTCTTCCAGCACCGGATTTTCTTCCAGTTCATTTTTAATTCTTTGTTCAAGCTGCAATGTAGGAATTTCCAGCAGCTTAATCATTTGGATCTGCTGTGGAGAGAGTTTTTGTAGTAATTTTTGATCTAAACTTTGCTTTAACATCACATATTTTCTTAAAATTCAGCATTTTTTGGCACTCTTGGGAAAGGAATTACATCCCTGATATTACCCAGGCCTGTAATGAATAGCATGAGCCTTTCAAAACCTAAGCCAAATCCACTATGTGGAGCAGTGCCAAATTTTCTTGTTTCCAGATACCACCACAGATCTTTTTTGGGTATCTTTAATTCTTTAATTCTTTTATTTAGTTTTTCATAGTTCTCTTCTCTTTGTGATCCCCCTATAACTTCACCTATCTTTGGGAACAGAACATCCAGAGCACGTACTGTTTTGTCATCATCATTTTGCTTCATGTAGAAAGCTTTGATAGATTTAGGGTAATCCACAACAATAACTGGTCTTTTAAAGTGTTTTTCAACCAGGTATTTCTCATGTTCTGCTTGTAAATCTACACCCCATTTTACGGGGAATTCCCATTTTTGTTCTGTTTTTTCCAGGATTTCGATTGCTTCTGTGTATGTAATTCTTTTGTAGGTATTTTTAGTTACAAATTTTAATCTGTCGATAAGTTCTTCGTCGTACATTTTTGCCATAAACTCCAGGTCATCCATGCAATTTTCCAGGGCATACCTGATCAGGGATTTCGTGAAATCTTCGGCAAGGTCCATGTTGTCTTCATTATCGTAGAAAGCCATTTCCGGTTCAATCATCCAGAATTCTGCCAGGTGCCTCGGGGTATTAGAGTTTTCTGCCCTGAATGTTGGGCCAAAGGTGTAAACTTTTGAAAGCGCCAGAGCACCAAGTTCAGCCTCTAGCTGGCCTGAAACAGTAAGGTTTGTTTCTTTCCCAAAAAAGTCCTGCGAAAAGTCTGTTTTTCCTTTTTCATTTTGTGGTGTATTTTGCAGGTCCAAAGTGGTAACCCTGAACATTTCTCCGGCTCCTTCAGCGTCTGATCCGGTTATTATTGGTGTATGCAGGTAGTAAAAATTATTGTCATTAAAATATTTATGTATGGCAAAAGACATGGCATGCCTCAAACGGGTTACAGCTCCAAAGGTATTGGTTCTGAACCGTAAGTGTGCAATTTCCCTTAAAAACTCCATGGAATGTCCTTTCTTTTGAAGCGGGTATTTGTTAGGATCAGCGGTTCCGTATATGGAAATTTCTTTGGCCTGTATCTCAAATTTCTGGCCTTTCCCCATGGATTCTACTAATTTTCCTGTAACAGCTATGCTTGCTCCTGTAGAAATATCTCTTAGTGTTTTTTCATTTTCTTCATTTACTTCTACAACAACCTGGATGTTGTGTATGGTGGATCCATCATTTAAGGCTATAAATTTTACGTTTTTATTACCTCTTTTAGTTCGAACCCATCCTTTTGCTATGATTTCTTCATTCAGATTTTTTCCTTTCAGTAGTTCTTTTATTGCTGTGTTTGTTCTTTCCATGAGTTGTAATTTATTCTGTTAATGTTCGCTACAAAAATACAATAAAATATCCCACAATATAACAAAATATAGAACTAAAGTCCAAGTGAAATAGGCTTATAAAATTTGCATTTGTCATTATTTTTTTTTATATTAAACTGGATTGCCTTTTTTAGGATTGATCCCTAACACGTTAATAATTAAACAAAAATATAATAATTATGAAATGGATTGTTGAATACGAGTTAAATGACATTGAAAATGCGCAAGAGAGAGCTTCATTGGTTATAAATGATATTCTTCAGGAATTTGAAAGATTAATTCCTGATGGACCTCCATTAGGATATAAACCCATTAAACTTATTAATGATAAAACGGCTGGTCCAACCTTATACTGGCCGCTGGGGAAAGATTTTTACAAGATTGGGTTGAATATTTCTAATGTATTTTATAACCAGGTGGCTTTTCAATTTAGCCAGGAGATTTGTCGTATCTATTGTGATCCAAGAATTAATAATTGGTTTATAGAACTTGTTGATCATGTCACAGCCTTATATATGCTGGAGTTTTTGGGGTATAAATGGGAAATTGATCCGCCTTTAGATGATCTGAAAGAGTATCACGAAAATTTCACAAATTATAGAAGCAATTTGTTGGGTACAGCTTTCAGTAAAATTGATATGGTAAAATATCAGATATCTAATGAATGGGTTAAATACCAGGTAAATAAATTAATTGGTCAGGAATCAAGGAATAAAGGAAAAATGTTGCTGATAGCATATGAACTTTTATCACTGTTTAAGGAAGCAGATGAGAATTGGTTAATGTTACCTTATATTGGACAATGCTCGGACCCGGCTCCCCCTGAAGATTCTACTAATTTGGTTACAAACAGAAAAGCTATACCTGATTTTAAGAAACTACTGGAGGCAGTTCCTAACGAGACAAAGCCATTTGTGCAAAAATTGATTGATAAATTTGGAGTTTTCGAAGAAGAACCAACATAAAAACAGGGATTATGGAAGATAAATTATTTACAGTAGCCATACATAATTATAGCAGGGCTCAACTTTTAAAAGGGAGGCTTAATGCTGAGGGAATAGAGTGTTATTTAAAAAATGTTAATTTGGTTCATTCGGCTGTTCCGGGTGGTGTAAAAGTAAAAGTAAATGGGAAAGACCTTGAGAAAGCTTTACGCATAATCGAAAAGGTAAGTGAGGAATACAGAGAAGAAGACAGTGAACAATCAGATATTCCCAAAAGAGTGCAAAGGATTTTGGTTCCTGTGGATTTTTCTCATTATTCGAAGAATGCATGTAAATATGCCATAGGGCTGGCCAGTAAGCTTGAAGCTGAAATAAAACTGTTGCATGTTTATTATAACCCTGTGGTAAATTCAATGCCGATGACTGATACTTACTATTACCAGGTAAATCTTGACGAGATAATCAGGGATATTGAACTCAGAGCTAAGAAGCAGATGGAAGAATTTTACCAGGAAATTAAAAGTCAGATTGACAATGAAAAACTGGAGAATGTTAAACTGGATTATACCCTGATCAGGGGGATAACTCATGAAGAAATAATTATAAAAAGTGAGGATTACCAACCAGATGTCATAATAGTAGGAACAAGAGGGCATGGAGAAAAACAAGGTGATCTTATCGGCGGAGTAACGCGAAAAATTATTAATAAATCTCAGTTCCCTGTATTGGCAATCCCTGAAAACTCAGAATATAAAGGTATTAGTAATGTAAATATTATGTATACGACGGATTTTGATGATTCTGATTTTGAGGCTATCAAAAAACTGATGAATCTTGTGAGTCAGTTTAATGTGCGTCTCCATTGTGTGCATATAAGTTCAAGTGATACAAATGAAATCGATCAGGTTAAGATGAACCTTTTAAAGGAACACATTAAAAGAGATTTCAGCCAGCAGATGTTTGAATGTGACATAATAGAGAAAGATGATGTACTTGAAGGAATTCAGGAATTTGTAGAGGAAAAGAGCATTGATATTATTTCATTGGTAACTCACAAGAGAAATATTATTACAAAACTCCTTAATCCGAGCATTGCAAAAAGACTATTATTCCACTCCAACGTTCCTTTGTTGGTTTTTCATGCACAGGAATAAATAAACTATTCGAATGAATTTAAAAGAGCCTCTGCAATGCGGAGGTCTTTTTTTGTGGTAATTTTAATATTTTCCGGATTCCCTTCTACCAGGTTTATGTCAACCCCTGTATTCTCAACTACACTGGCGTCATCGGTGAAACTATCCTGGAAGTCTTGTTGATAAGCCTTTTTTAGTAGGTTACTTTGAAACACCTGGGGCGTTTGAATGATTCTGTATTGATTGCGATCTACCGCTTTGTTCTTTTCGTTGGTAATAAAACGAATAGAAGGTTCAATTTTTATGGCAGGTACTGCATTTCCTTTTTCAGAGGCAATTTTAAAAGCATTTTTTATAGTCCGGGTGGAAACCAGGGGTCTTACACCATCATGAACAGCCACTAAGCAAGATTCATTAATATTTCTTAGTCCGTTTTCAACCGATTGGAAACGTGTGCGCCCGCCATATGCTAACTTATGCGGAATGTCAAACTTGTATTCCTTACAGATCTTTTTCCATTGCGTAATTTCATTTTCAGGAAGGACTAAAATTATTTCAATTTCTTTGCTTAACGAATAAAAGCGTTTTAACGTGTGTATTAAGACAGGTTCATTTCCTATTTTTAAAAATTGTTTGGGAGTTTCAGACAACATTCTTGTACCTTTACCCCCTGCAACAATTATTACTTTGCGTTTCATCGGTTATTTATTTTGGCATTCAGTAATGAAAATTACCTTCTTTAATTAGGTTTTGCAAATAATAAATACATGTATGGTGTTCATTATAAGTTTGTTTTGTGTTTTTCAGCAAACCCTAATTAATCATCAACTGTATATAGATACCTTTTAATACTTTTTTTAGGAGTTTTTTCAAATTCTGAGGGATACAGCCGTATTTCAGAAACCTGTTTAAATTTTGGCAGATCTTGATTTAGTAACTTTTTGTTTTCCTTCATGATTTCTTCCAGACCATTTTCGTTTATCTCTTCCTGGTCAGCCATTTCATAATCGGGATAGACTAATGCAATGAGCTTATTTTTTTTGTCTAAAATAATGGATTCCTGCACATAAGGTAGATTATTAAGCTTTGATTCTATTTCTTCCGGATAAATGTTTTCACCCGAAGGTCCGAGGATGAGACTTTTGCTTCGGCCCTTGATAAAAACAAAATTTTCATCATCAATTACACCCAAATCCCCTGTGTGTAACCATCCGTCTTTATTCAGTGCTTTTTCTGTATCTTTTTTGTTTTTATAATATCCGTACATTACATTTTCGCCACGTACCATAATTTCACCCACCTCATTGTATTGATCTTCAGAATCAATTTTTATTTCCAGTGTATCAACCAGTTTGCCGGAAGATCCATATTTGGTTTTATCCCAGTTAGCATAACTAATTAAAGGTCCGCATTCTGTCATGCCATAACCAACTGTATAATTAAAGTTAATTTTCCGGAGGAATTTTTCAACTTCAGCACTTAGCGGGGCTCCTCCAATTACTATTTCCTGGAAATTTCCTCCAAAAGCATCTGTTAGCTTTTTATTTACTTTCTGATAGATTTTTTTGTCTAACAGGGGAATATTCATAAGTACTTTCATGTGCCTCTTATTCAGCACTGGTAAAAGCTGTTTTTTATAAATTTTTTCCAGTATCAGTGGTACTGCAATAACTACCGTGGGTTTTACTTCTTTAAAAGCATTTATAATAATTTTAGGTGAAGGCGTTTTGGTTAGAAAATGGATATGACATCCTTTTGAGAAAGGCCATAAAAACTCAAATGCACAACCATAGGTATGTGCCAGCGGCAGAAAAGATACAATGTTATCAGCTTCTTTTAAAGGCAGATTGTGACGAGCAAAGCGTACATTGGCAGCCAGGCTGTTCAGGGGGATCATGACACCTTTTGAAAAGCCGGTTGTGCCAGAAGTATAGTTTATGACCCCTAACTTATCATTGGGTATGTGTTCAACCTGAAATTGTTCTCTGGTAATGCCTCCATTATATTTCTTATTATAAATTTCATCCAGTTTGTGAAGATTTTCCTGAACCTTTTCTTTATTTGCTTCATTGAGTATTTCAAAATTTGTAATTGAGATGATTGCCCTTAAGTCAGGCATTGCATTCTCATCTATGTTTTCCCAGATATGGTCATCTACAAACAGAATCACAGAATCAGAATGGTTGACAATATGATGCATATCATTCGAATGAAAATCCGGAAGAATAGGAACTACAACAGCACCATAACTTACTATTGAAAGGTAAGTCATTGCCCAGTTAGCAGAATTTTTCCCGAGCAAAGCAATTTTATCTCCCTTTTTCACATCGCACTGCTCAAACATTATATGAATTCTCGATATTTTTCGGGCAACATCTTTATAATAAAAACTATTGCCTTTGTAATCAGTTAAAGCAGGAAGGTCCCAGTTACCTTTTATGCTATTCTCGATGTATTCAATAAAATTTTCTTTAATCATAACAATAAAATTTGGAGGAGATAAATTTATGAAATTATTTTCATTTTCTCTTCTTTGTTCTTTATCAGTAAATAAGAACAAATTTTTATTAATAGGGTTTAATGAAACAGGTGATTTTTTAGAAAAAAAAGCTGTTCTCAATAATGAATCCATGAGAACAGCTTCAATTAGAAAAAAATATTATCAGAAGAAAAGCCAGCCAGATTCTTCTAAGGTAAAACTGGATTCTCCTATCTGTGCTCCATCAGCAAAAATGTATACTTCATATTCCCCTGGTTTTAATTCACCCTGGGTATCGAAATAAATTGTTGCTTTGGTTTCATTTCCATCGTAATTAATTTTTCTTCTGGCAGAATATACAATTTTCTTATTATTGAACTCAAAAAGATTGTCTTCTGAATTTGTTAGAATAAAATCGTCAGGCGGGGCTGCGATTCTGATATAAAAATAACGTTCTCCCTTTTCTGCCAGTGCATTCTCATCAACTGTGAAATTTACTTTTATTTTATTCACCTTATCAACTTTGGCTTTTTCTTTTCCTCTTTTATTAATTGGGATAGGCTGAATATTTTCTGCTCTCAATACTTTTGCTTTTGTAACTTGCTTAGAAAGATCTTCTTTTTCTTTTTCAAGTTTTTCTTTTGATTCTTTGGTCTTTACAAGATCTTCTTTTACTTCTTTATTCTCTCGTTCAAGTTGTTTGTTTAATGTATTTAATGAGTCTATTTGTCTTACATAACTTTTCGCTATTTTTCGCAGAGTACTCAGTTCATTTTTGAGTTCTTTAATTTTCGAATAGTTTGTTGCTTTAACATTTTTAAGCTCTGTAAGTATGTTGTCTATTCTTTCTTTTTCGCTGTCTAATTGCGTGTTAAGCGAGTCATTGTCGGTTTTTAAAGAATCGTATTCGGTTTTTAATTCTATAAATTCCGTTCTCAGTGAATCCTTTTCTTCAGATAACTCTTCAGTAATTACCATGGTGGTTTTTTTCTGGTCGATATACAACCAGGTAATAAAACCTATTAAACCTATAAGAATAATAATAACGACGATGAACCCTGTGAGGGATCTGTTTTTTGGTTTATTCTCCTGTTCTTTAGGTTGATAGTTGTCAGCCATTGTTTTAGGTTTTGAGTTTGAGACACAAAAATAGCTATTAATTTCCTTTTACAAAATAAATTGGTCAATGAATTAATATAGCCTAAAACGAATTTTCTGATAATTCTATTGTTAATCAAGGCTAAGTTCCCCGCTTAAAAAGTATGCCCCGTTAATAACTATTTCTTTATTAATCAGTTCTTTGTAGTTGAGAATTTCTGTGAAGTTATCTCCTTGATTTCCTGTGGTAATTTTTACGGGCAAATAACCTTTATCTTTAACAAAGAAAACATAAGTTTCTCCGTCTATGCGCGTTATAGCTTCGTTCGGGAGCACATATTTTGATTGCGAGGAAAGCAAAATATCTGCATTTACGTAAAGCCCGTGTTTGAACTGGTTTTTAAGGTTATTTAGTTCTGCAATTACCGGGAAAGTCCTTTTTTCTTTATCTATTTTATTTCCTATATATTTAATTTTTGCATTGTATCTCTGCTCAGGGTTTTTTACAATTGAAAATTCTACATTTTGACCTTTGGAAAGGTCAGAAATATCTTTTTCATACACGTTTATTTTCAAATGTAAATTATCCATGTTCATAATTTCATAAACGGGATTGTTCTCATTGGAAATTTTTCCCACATTAAGGAACAAATCAGTTATGTATCCATTTATGGGTGAATACAAATATACATCTGTTGAGAGATTTCCTTTTTCGACCTCTTTGGGATTGATGTTCAGTTTTTTTAACAATATTTTTAAAGACTGGTACCTGGCATTAAAATCCTCATAATTGGCTTTGGCCTTTTGCATTTTTTTCATAGAAGCCGCTTTTTCTACTGCAAGTTCACCTTGCCGCTGATATTCTTTCTTGTAATATTCTGTCTGGCTTTTTACGGAGATATATTCTTCCTGAATTTTCAGATATTCCGGATGAGATAATCTGGCTAATTTTTCTCCTTTGTTTACATAATCTCCGGTTTTGTGATAAAGTTCCCGGATATAACCTTTTAGAGGAGGAATTACAGTTACGATATGGGTGGGAGATACCTCAATTTCTCCACTACAGGAAATTTTTTCTGAAATATTCTTTTCCAGAAGAGTTCCGGTTTGAATATTCGCTTCTTTTTCCTGGTCTTCAGTCAGCTGTACGAATTGCTCAGGCTGTTCAATCCTTATATTTTTTTCTTCCAGTGCTTCCTTTGTTTCTTCGTTGCTTTTATTATTGCATGAGAACAAAGAAATGATCAATATGGCAGGTAAAAACTTCAATGTTTTCATTATTAATATGTTTTTAGTTTATATAGAATTCTAGTTTTGAAGCTGTCTGATTATATTCTTTTATGGTTTTCAGATAGTTTAGTTTAATATTGTATGCTGCTTTAATGCTTTGCATATATTCATAATACTCTATATCTTCATTATTGTACTTTTGCTGAGCGGTTTTGATCAGAATGTCAGCCTGTTCGAGACCTTTGTTGTGAAAATACAATATTTGTTGGTGCAGGCTATTGAGTCGATGCGCTGTGTTTTTTATTTCTCTGTCTTGTTTTTTTATTTGGTAATCAAGATTGTTTTCAATGATTTTTGTTTTGATTTTAGCTTTCTGAATTTCTGCTTTTTTTGGAAAAAACCATAATGGAATAGAAATCCCTACCATCCAACCTTCAAACCCTGATTCATGATCTATTTGCTGGTTAAAATATCCTGCACTTATTTCCGGGAATAATTCTGCCCTGTTCATATTCAGTTCCTGTCTGGAAACTTTCAAACGTTGTTTATATAATTTTTTAATAAGCGGGGAAATGTACTTACCGGAATCTGTTAGATGATATTTCATTTTATGGACAGTGAGAGTATCTGTAGCCGGTTTAATGATATAATCTATATTCAGAAGGGTTTTAAGATTGTTTTTTGCAATGGCAAGTTCATTATAAGTCTGCTTTAATTTATTTTCTGCTTCCAGATATTTGGCTTCAGCAGTAGTTTTTTCCAGGAGTGGGGTTTCTCCCAGTTCATTTTTTAAACCTGCTACCCGGCTGAATTCTTTATAAAGTTTCAGCTCCTCCTTCAGTATCTTTTTTTTGTTTAACAGAAAAATCCACTCAAAATAAGCGAGCTTCACATCTTTGGTGATTTGCTTCTTTGTAATATTTAATTCGGTCTTTTTGAGCTTATTTTCTTCTTTTATCTTTTTTCCACGGTAAATAGATTTTATTGGAGAGCCAATGCTTTGATTTATCTCAAAATACTGATCGATAAGAGATGAATTAATTTGTCCTTTCTGGTAATTAATTTCTGTTGGTTTAAGATCCAGTATTTTTTGCTTTTCAGCTTTGGTCTGCTGAATACGGAGTTTGGCATTCCGGACTTGATAATTCCTTTTTTTAGCAATTTCAATTGATTCCTCCAATGTTAGGGTTTTTACAGTGTCGGTTTTTGTTTCCTGTTGTTGCCCGAAAG